>Ga0070677_10000041_pt1 | contig 39673 bp, 36 predicted proteins | sample KBSM63metaG_FD_64674 | JGI IMG/M metagenome (GOLD analysis project Ga0070677, IMG submission 64674) | Miscanthus rhizosphere microbial communities from Kellogg Biological Station, Michigan, USA - KBS M6-3 metaG | ecosystem: Host-associated > Plants > Roots > Rhizosphere > Soil ... | reverse complement strand
TCAGGGTCAGCAAAATCTATCCGCAGGTGCGCAACGGCGCCTTCGAGATCGACCTTCAGTTCGTCGGCGCCGAGCCCGCGAACCTGCAGCGCGGCCAGACCGTGCAGATCCGCCTGACCCTCGGCGCGCCGGCGCCGGCGCGGCTGATCCCGAACGGCAGCTTCTACAACGAGACCGGCGGCGCCTGGGTGTTCGTGGTCTCGCCCGACGGCCGTTCGGCGGTCCGCCGCAACGTCCGGCTCGGCCGCCGCAACAACGATTTCATCGAGGTGCTCGAAGGGCTTGACCCCGGCGAGCGCGTCATCACCTCCCCTTATACGGGGTTCGCCGAGCGCGATCGGCTTTCATTAAGTGGGCAATGAAGGAGCATTTCCATGCTGAGCATGCGTGAAGTTTCGCGGGTCTACCGCACCGACACCGTGGAGACGACCGCGCTCGACGGCATCTTCCTCGACGTCGCCGACGGCGAGTTCGTCGCCATCATGGGCCCGTCGGGCTGCGGCAAATCGACCCTCCTGAACGTGATCGGCATGCTCGATTCGCCGACGTCCGGCTCTTACGTCTTCAACGGCACCGAGGTCGCTGGCCTTTCGGAATCGAAGCTCGCCGACTTCCGCAAGCGGAACATCGGCTTCATCTTCCAGTCCTTCAATCTCGTCGACGAGCTTTCCGTCCGCGAGAATATCGAGCTTGCGCTGCTCTACCACAACGTCCCCGCGGCGGAGCGGCGCACCCGGGTCGACGAGGTGATGGACAAGGTGGGTATCGCCCACCGCGCCAAGCACCGCCCGTCGCAATTGTCAGGCGGACAGCAGCAGCGTGTCGCCGTCGCCCGGGCCCTTGTCGCATCGCCGAACCTGATCCTCGCCGACGAGCCGACCGGCAATCTCGACACCGCCCATGGCGAGGAGGTGATGAAGATGCTGCAGGCGCTGAACGGCGAAGGCTCGACCATCGTCATGGTCACCCACTCGCCGAGCCACGCCGATTACGCGGGCCGCGTCGTCAACATGCTCGACGGCCGGATCCTGGTCGAACACCGGCGCGCGGCCTGATGCCCGGCTCGAGCCGTTGAGGAGCGGAACGCGGACATGTGGCGCAATCATCTGACCGTCGGGCTTAGAACGCTGCTCCGCGATCCGCTGTTCACGTTGATCAACCTCGCGGGCCTGGCGATCGGCATCGCCGGCTGCCTGATGATCGTCCTCTTCATCCGCTACGAAACCAGCTTCGACGACTGGCTGCCCGATGCGGACCGGACCTTCCAGGTGCAGCGCATCTCGACTTCGGGCGAGAATGCGGGGCGGCGGATGGCGATGGCGCCCTTCGTCGCCTCGACCACGCTTCCCGGCCAGTTTCCCGAGATCGAGGCGGCGACCGGCCTGGTCTACGGCGACAATGTCTTCCGCAGCAACGGCGAGCTGGTCCAGCTCGATTACGTCTACGCGACCGACGGCGCCTTCCTCGACGTGCTCGAGCTGCCGCTCGTCAGGGGCGATCCGGCGACGGCGCTGGCGTCGGTCGACAATGTCCTCCTGACCGAGACCGCCGCCCGCCGGCTGTTCGGCGGCATCGACGTGCTGGGCCGCACGGTGACCCGCATCGCCTCAGGCGGCGACCGGGAAATGCGGGTGGCCGGCGTGCTTCGCGACATTCCGGAGAACTCGCATCTGCGGATCGAGGCGCTCTATCGTGCCAACATCGTCTCCGGCGCGCCCGACAACGAGACCTACACGCGCTGGAACACGATCGGCGGCTGGGTCTATGCGCGCCTGCGCCCCGCCGCCGACGTCGCGGCGATGAACGGGCGGATGGCGGCCGCGCTGCAGCGCATCGTGCCGGCAACCGACCAGGATCCTTCGGCCCCGGACCGGCTCGGCTTCACCCAGGAATTCGTCAACGTTCGCGCGATCAACACCGGCCCGATCGATTCCGGGCCGATGCGGCTGGGCACGCCGATGAAGACCCTCGTCACCTTCGGCATCGTTGCCGCGTTTCTGCTTCTCGTCGCCTGCGTCAACTTCACCAACCTCGCCACCGCCCGGGCCAGCCGGCGCGCCCGCGAGGTCGGCCTCCGCAAGACGCTCGGCGCGACCCGCGGACAGCTCATCTCGCAATTCCTGCTCGAGGCCATGGTCACCGCCGCCGCGGCCGGGCTGCTGGCCCTGGCCATGGTCGAGCTCGCTATGCCGATGCTCAACGGCCTGCTGAGCAGCGCCATCCAGATCCATTATTTCACCGCCGACGGCGTCGTCCTGCCGCTGGCCCTGCTGCTTTGCGCGATCGGCGTGCTCGGCGGCGTCTATCCCGCCTTCTTCCTCTCGCGCTACCGCCCCTCGGTCGTTCTCAAGGCGAACCAGAGCGGCGCCGAGACGCCCGGCACGGGCCGGCTGCGCGCCGCCCTCGTCGTCCTCCAGTTCGCGGTCTCGATCGCTTTGATCATCTGCACCGCGATCATCTACACCCAAACCCTGTTCGCCCGCTCGGCCGATCCGGGCTACAAGGTGTCCGGGCTGCTGTTCGTGATGGATCCCGAGCAGCTCGGCGACCGCACGCAGGTCGAAACCTTCATGCGCCGGATCGCCGCGATCCCGGGCGTCGCCTCGGTCGCGCGCGCCGGCATCACGCCAAATCCCAACAGCACGTCGATCTCCACCTACCGGGCCCCGGGCGCGACCGAGAGCGTCAGCGCGCAGGTCGTCGCCGTCGACGGCAACACCTTCCGGACCCTGGGCATGCGGCTGCTCGCCGGGCGCGGCGTCACCGACCAAAGGGAGGCGGACGTCGGCGCTCCGCCTTTCGGTCTGGACCCCGAGCGGGAGGCGGTGATCGAGCGGCAGGGCCTCAACGTCGTCCTCGGCGAAAGCGCCACCCGCCTGTTCGGCTTCGCCACGCCGCAGCAGGCGGTCGGCCGGCAGATCATTCCGGACACGGATGACGGCCATGCGGCGGCGCCGTTCACGGTCGTCGGGGTGGTGAACGACGCCCGCTTCGAATCGGCGCGCTTCGACAGCGTGCCGAAGCTCTATTTCGTCGCGCCGACCGGCCATCTCAGCCTCGCCGTCCGCTTCGACAATGCCGACGGCGCGCGCGTGATGTCGGCGATCGAGCGCTTATGGAAAGCCAATGTCGCTCGGGCGCCGTTCAGCGGCTTCTTCGCCGACCAGCGGATCGCCAACATGTACCGGGCCGACGAGCGCCGCGCCACTTTGTTCGCCGTCTTCGCCGGCTTCGCGGTGCTGATCTCCTGTCTCGGCCTGTTCGGCCTGGCCGCGTTCACGGCGCAGCGGCGGACCAAGGAGATCGGCATCCGCAAGGTGCTCGGCGCGCGCACGCGGGACATCATCCGCCTGCTCGTCTGGCAGTTCACCCGGCCGGTGCTGATCGCCAATCTGATCGCCTGGCCGGTCGCCTGGTGGGCGATGCGCAACTGGCTGAACGAGTTCAGCGACCGCATCGATCTCGGCCCCACGCCCTTCGCGCTCGCCGGCGCGCTCGCCCTTCTCATCGCCGTCGGAACGGTGGTCGGCCACGCCCTCAGGGTCGCCCGTGCCAACCCCATCCACGCCCTCCGCTACGAATAGGAGACCAGTTATGTGGCGCAATTACATGACCGTCGGCGTCCGGGCGCTGGTCAAGAACAAGACCTATGCCTTCATCAACATCTTCGGCCTGGCGATCGGCCTCGCGGCCTGCCTGATGCTGCTCCTCTACGTGCGCTATGAGACCGCCTACGACAGCTGGCTGCCCAATGCGGAGAACACCTACCAGTTCCAGAGCCACTACAAGTCGAAGCAGACCGGCGAGGAGGGGCATCTGCAGATGACCTCCTATGTCGCCGGGCAGCGGCTCAAGGCCGATTTCCCACAGGTCGAGCGCCGCGTCTATGCCCTGTCGAGCAGCCCGGTGGTGATGCGCGGCGGCAACGCGCTCCCGACCGAGGACGTGCTGATGGTCGACGATCTGTTCTTCGACGTGCTGCAATTCCCGCTCGTTCAGGGCGACCCCCGAACCGCGCTCAACCGTCCCGGCACGGTGGTCCTGACCCAGACCGAAGCGCGCCGCATCTTCGGCCGCGAGGACGTGCTCGGCCAGACGCTGACGATGGTCTCGCGCGGCATCACCACGGACTACCGGATCACCGGCATCGCCCGCGATCTGCCGCACAACAGCCATATCCGCTTTTCGATGCTGGCGCGGATCGACATCCCGACCTTCATGGCGGAGCAGCCGCAGTTCATGACCGCCTGGGGCTGGCAGTCCGGCTGGTTCTATTTCACGCTTCGGCCCGGCACCGATCCCGCCACGATCCAGGCGCAGATGCCGGCCTGGGAGCGGCGCAACATCCCCAACGAGCAGTTCGGCCAGGACACCTACAACGCCGGCGACGAGCAGGATTGGCGGATCGCAAACATCCAGGGCGTCCACCTCGGCGAGGCGCAGGACGCGACGATGACGCCCGGCAACGACGGGCAGACGATCATCACCTTCACGGTGATCGCCTTCCTCATCCTCGGCATGGCCTGCGTGAACTTCACCAACCTCGCCACGGCCCGCGCCAGCCAGCGGGCCCGCGAGGTCGCGCTGAGGAAGGTGCTCGGCGCCAATCGCAAGCAGCTGATGACCCAGTTCCTCGCGGAATCGGTGCTGATCGCCGGCATCGCGATGCTGGTCGCCCTCGCCATGGTCGAGCTGCTGCTGCCGGCGCTGTCGGCCTTCCTCGACGCCGATCTCGCCATGACCTATTTCGGCTGGAACGGCATGTTGCTGCCGATCGTCCTGCTCACCCTGGTGGTGGGCGCGGCGGGCGGCGTCTACCCGGCTTTCTATCTGTCGCGCTTCCAGCCGGCGGTGGTGCTCAAGGCCAACAAATCCTCGGCCGACGCGGCGGGCTCGGGCCGCCTCAGGAACGCGCTGGTGATCGGCCAGTTCGCGGTGTCGATCGGCCTCATCATCTGCACCGCGGTGGTCTACGCGCAGACCGTCTACGCGCGCACCGCCGATCCCGGCTACCGCCGCGACGGCATCATCCAGGTCGAGAATCTCGGCCGCCGCCAGCTGCTCGAACGCTCCGACGCGATCGTCGAGGAGATGCGGCGCGTGCCCGGCGTGGTCTCGGTCGGCCGCTCGGGCATCGGCGTGGCCACCGACAACAACAGCAATTCCGGCGTTCAGGTGCCGGGCCAGACCGAGCCGGTGACGATCGGCAATTATTCGGTCGATCCGGCCTTCTTCGAAACGATGGGGATCGAGCTGGTCGCCGGCCGCCTGTTCGACGAGAACAGGCCCGCCGACCGCATCATGCAGCCCTTTCCGCCGACGCCGGACTCTCAGCGGGCGCTGGTGGCGCGGGGCGTCAACCTGGTGATCAACGAGCTCGCCGCTCGGCGGATGGGCTGGCAGGATCCGGCGCAGGCGGTCGGCAAGACCGTCGCGGTGACCTTCGTCGAAGCCGAATATGGCGTGGTGCCGGCGCGGATCATCGGCGTGGTGCGCGATTCGCGCTTCCGCTCGATCCGCGATCCGATCGATCCGATCATGTTCTCCTGGGACGTGAGCGGCACCGGCGCGCTGCTGCTCCGCTACGACACGTCCGATCCGCAGGGAGTCCGCAACCGGATCGAGCAGGCCTGGAAGCGCCTCGCTCCCGACGTGCCGTTCGACGGCGTGTTCAGCGAGGACAAGGTCGCCGAGCTCTACGAGGCCGAAGCGGCGCGGGCCAAGGTCTTCGCCGGCTTCGCGGTCCTCGCCGTGATCGTCGGCTGTCTCGGCCTGTTCGGCCTCGCCGCCTTCACCGCCGAGCGGCGCACCAAGGAGATCGGCATCAGGAAGGTGCTCGGCGCGCGGACCCGCGACATCGTTCGCCTGCTCGCCTGGCAATTCTCCAAGCCGGTGATCATCGCCAATCTGATCGCCTGGCCGGTCGCGTGGCTGGCGATGCGCAGCTGGCTGAACGGATTCGACGCGCGCATCGACCTCGGCCCCTTGCCCTTCGTGCTGGCCGGGCTGCTCGCCTTGGCGATCGCGATCGGCACGATCGCCGGCCATGCCTTCAAGGTGGCGCGGGCGAATCCGATCCTGGCGCTGAGATACGAATGAAGACGAGGGCGGCCGCTAAAAAGGGGATGCGGGCATGTGGCGTAACTATCTGATCGTCGGCTTCCGGGCGCTGACCAAGAACAAGACCTATGCGTTCATCAACATCTTCGGCCTCGCCCTCGGTCTCGCCGCCTGCCTCGCCCTGTTGGTCTACGTCCGCTACGAGACCAGCTACGACAATTGGGTTCCGGACAGCGGCCGGCTGTTCCAGGTCCAGGCGACCTGGCACGAGGTGGGCCAGCCGGTCGCGGCCAACCAGTCGAGCCCGTTCCCGGTCCACGAGACGATCGCCGCCGGCTTTCCGCAGATCGAGGCGGTCAGCATCGCCTCTCCCGGCCGAGCCGTCGTGCGCCGGCAGGGGGAGCCGCTCTATCTGGAGACGCTGAGCGTCGATCCCGCCTTTCTCGACATGTTCGAATTCAGCTTCGTTCGCGGCACGAAGGAAAGGGCGCTGCCCAACGTCAATTCGGTGATCCTGACCGAAACCGAGGCGGTCCGCCTGTTCGGCACGGTCGACGCGCTCGGCCGCACGCTCACGGTCGGATCGGGCGAGACCGCTCGAGACGGCACCGTGACCGGCGTGATCCGCGATCTGCCCCGCAACAGCCATTTGGAGTTCGGCGCCCTCTTCCGCTTCGACCATGTCGGCTATTCGGCGCAGGTGCCCGCGGAATATCGCAGCTGGGGCTCGATGGGCCAATATCATTATGTGAAGCTTCGCCGCGGCGCCGACGCCGCGGCGATCAACGCCGCGCTTCCCGATTGGGAGAAGCGGGTCATCCCGAACGAGGTCGTCGACGGCCGCCCCTCGTCGCGCGCCGACATCATGGACCTGAGGCTGGTCAACGTCAGCGACATCCACCTCGGCGAAGCCCAGCTCGGCGCGATGCGCCCGGGCAACGATTCCCGCACCGTCGCCACCTTCACAATCGTCGCCTTGCTGATCCTGGCGATGGCCAGCATCAACTTCATCAACCTCGCGACGGCGCGGGCCGGACAGCGGGCGCGCGAGGTAGCGCTGCGCAAGGTGGTCGGCGCGTCGCGGCGGCAGCTGGTGGTCCAGTTCGTCGGCGAATCGCTGCTGGTGACCGGGCTCGCCATGCTGATCGCGCTCGCCATCGTCGAGCTCGGCCTGCCCTATCTTTCCGCCTATCTCGATGCGGACCTGTCGTTCCATTATCTCGGTGCTGGCGGCTTCCTGCCCCACATCATCGGCCTGGTGCTGATCGTCGGCGCGGCCGGCGGGCTCTATCCCGCCTTCATCCTGTCCCGCTTCCAGCCGTCGCGGGTGCTCAAGGCGAACAAATCCTCGGCCGAAAGCACCGGCTCGGGCCGGCTTCGGACCGCCTTGGTGGTCGTCCAGTTCGCGATCTCGATCGGGCTGATCGCCTCGACCTGGGTGATCTGGTCGCAGACCGAATATGTGCAGAATGTCGATCCCGGCTACGATCGCGAAGGCCTGATCCAGGTCGCCGGCGCGTGGCGGTTCGAATCCGGCGGCAATTGGGAGGCGGCCCGGCGGGCCTTCGCCTCGGTGCCCGGAGTCACCGCCGTCGCCCGCACCAACCTCGGCGTCGCGGCGACCAACAAGACCATCTTGTCCGTGGCCGCGCCCGGCGCGCCGGACCAGCTCAACATGGGCGTCTATGCGACCGATCCGGAATTCCTCAGCACCATGGGGATGCGCCTGCTCGCCGGCCGGACGCTCGGCGAGCGCTTCGCCAACGACCGCGTCGTTCGCGCCGGTCCGGAGGCGACCACCCCCGCGCCGGGGCCGACCCTTGCCCAGCGCGGGCTGAACATCGTCGTCAATCGGCGGGCGGCCTCGCTGCTCGGCATCCGCGATCCGGCGCTCGCGGTCGGGCGGCAGGTGAGGGTCGGCATCGACGGCGGCGACATGGTGCCTTCGACCATCGTCGGCGTGGTCGAGGACACCAGGATCCGCACCGCCCGCGACGAGATCGAGCCCTTGGTCTTCACCTTCGATCCGGGGCGGACCAACCAGCTGATCCTGCGCTACCGCTCCAACGATCCGGCCCTGGTGCTGCAGGGCGTGCAGGGCGTCTGGCGGCGGTTCCTCGCCGACGCGCCGTTCGAGGGCGCCTTCGCCGAGGATTTGATCGCCGAGCTTTACGAGCGCGAGCGGGCGCGCGGCACCGTCTTCGCCGGCTTCGCGGTGCTGGCGGTGATCATCTCGTGTCTCGGCCTGTTCGGCCTGGCGGCGTTCACCGCCGAGCGGCGGACCAAGGAGATCGGCATCCGCAAGGTGCTCGGCGCCAAGATCCGGCACATCGTGCAATTGCTCGCCTGGCAATTCTCGAAGCCGGTGGTGATCGCCAATTTGATCGCCTGGCCGGTCGCCTGGTGGGCGATGCGGGATTGGCTGAACACGTTCGATGCCCGGGTCGACCTGGGTCCGGAGCCCTTCCTGTTCGCCGGCCTGATCGCGTTCGCGATCGCGATCGGCATCATCTCCGGTCACGCCTTCCGGGTCGCCCGCACCAATCCGATCGTCGCCTTGAGATACGAATAAGAGGGAAGAGGGAAACCTCCATGTGGAGCAATTACATCACCGTCGGCCTGCGTTCGCTCGTGCGCGACCGGACCTACGCGTTCATCAACGTCTTCGGCCTCGCGGTTGGTCTCGCCGCCTGCCTGATCCTGCTGCTCTACGTTCGCTACGAGGCCAGCTACGACGCGTGGCTGCCCGATGCGGACCGGGTCTTCCAGGTCCAGTCGATCCCGACCTCGGATTCGATCGGCGCGCGGATCCCCCAGCAGGGCGCGCACGGCGTGCTCGCCGAGGCGCTGCCGCCGAGCTTTCCCGAGATCGAAGCGGCGGCCAGGCTCGACGACGAGCGGCTCGTCTTCCAGGTCAACGGGGAGGCGCGCTTTCTCCCGACGATGCTGACCGACGCCAACCTGTTCCAGATCCTCGAGCTCCCCTTCCTGCGCGGCGACCCGGCGACGGCGCTGCGCGGCTCGGAGAGCCTGGTGCTCAGCCGAAGCCAGGCGATCGCCCTGTTCGGCTCGATCGACGTGGTCGGCCGGACCCTCACCCAGATCCGCCGCGGCGAGCGTTACGAGCGGCGGGTGACCGGGGTGTTCGAGGATGTGCCGCGCAACTCCAACCTCGACATCCAGGCGGCGGCGCCGATCAGCGACGAAGAGCGGCAGCAATGCTCCTGGGGCTGCGTCAACGGCTACGTCTTCCTCAAGCTTCGGCCGGGCGCGGACGCCGAGGCGATCAACGCCCGCCTCGCGGCCTGGGAGCGGCGCGCCATCCCGCCGGTCACGGTCGGCAACCAGCGGACCAGCGAGGGCGATCTTTACGACTGGCGGCTGGTGAACATCCGCGACGTCCACCTGAGCGGGGCCGACGGGCCGGAGACCCGCCCCGGCACCAGCCCGCGGACGATCGCGACCTTTGCGGTGGTCGCCCTGCTGATCCTCGCCATGGCGGCGATCAACTTCATCAACCTGGCGACGGCGCGGGCGAGCAAGCGGGCGCGCGAGGTGGCGCTGCGCAAGGTGCTCGGCGCCCGGCGCAAGCAATTGGTGGCGCAGTTCCTCGGCGAATCGCTGCTGATCAGCGGCATCGCCATGCTGATCGCGCTCACCTTCGCCGAGCTGACCTTGCCCTCTTTCTCGGCCTATCTCGGCGCCGAGCTCGACCTTCGCTACGCCGGCGCCGGCGGCATCCTGCTGCCCGTGCTCGGCCTGTGGCTGGCGGTGGGCCTGATCGGCGGCGCCTATCCCGCTTTCTATCTGTCACGCTACCGGCCGAGCGAGATATTGAAGGCCAACCAGTCGACCGCCGAACCGCGCAGCGGCGGCCGGCTTCGCGGCGTGCTGGTGGTCGGCCAGTTCGCGGTCTCGATCGGGCTGATCGTCTGCACCATCGTCGTCTATAGCCAGACCGCCTTCGCGCAGCGGAGCGATCTCGGCTTCGAGCGCGAAGGCCTGATCCAGGTCGACAATCTCAACCGCGCCGCGGTGGTGCCGCAGGTCGAGACCCTGCTGCGCGAGATCCGGCGGATCCCCGGCGTCGAGACCGCCGCTGCAACCACGATCGCCGTGGCGAGCGACACGACGCTCACCACCAACGTCCAGCTGCCGGGACGCACCCGGCCGGAAACGATCGGCTTCTACAGCGTCAGCCCGGACTTCTTCCGGACGATGAAGGTCCGGCTCGCCGACGGCCGCGCGCTCTCCCGGCGCTACGCCAACGATTATGCCTTCACTCCCTTCGAGCCGGCCGAGGCGGTCGCGCCGGCCCAGCGGGCGATGGCGGCGCGGGGCATCAACGTCATGCTGAACGAAGCCGCTGTGCGGCGGCTGGGCTTCGCCTCGCCGGCGGCGGCGCTGGGCGGCCAGATCAGGGTCGGCCTGTTCGGGGAGGAGGTCGGTCTCGTCCCGGCGACGATCGTCGGCGTCGCGGCCGACAGCCGCTTCCGGTCGGCGCGCGCGCCGGTCGAGCCGATGATCTTCTACGACGGCGGCATCTACCGCCAGCTGGTGATCCGCTATCGCGCCGCCGATCCGGATGCGGTGCGCCGGGCGGTCGGCGAGGTCTGGCGGCGGCTCGCGCCGGACGTGCCCTACGAGGCCGAGTTCGGCGAGGATCAGCTCGCCCAGGTCTATGCCGGCGATGCCGCGCGCGGCAACGCCTTCGCGGGCTTCGCCATCCTCGCGGTCGCGATCGCCTGCCTCGGCCTGTTCGGCCTGGCGGCTTTCACCGCCGAGCGGCGGACCCGGGAGATCGGCATCCGCAAGGTGTTCGGCGCGCGCACCCGCGACATCGTCCAGCTGCTCGCCTGGCAATTCGCCCGCCCGGTCGTCATCGCCAATCTGATCGCCTGGCCGGTCGCTTATTGGGTGATGCGCGACTGGCTCAATACCTTCGACAATCGGATCGCGCTGACTCCGACGCCGTTCCTGGTCGCCGGCCTGCTGGCGCTCGCGGTGGCGATCGGCACCGTGGCGGGGCACGCCATCCGGGTCGCCCGAACCAATCCGATCGTGGCGCTCCGCTATGAGTGAGAAGACCTTCGTCGAAGCGCGGCCGCCTTCCGCAGAATATCGGAAGGCGGTCCGGCGCCGCCCTGCCAGGAAAAAGGGACGATGACCGACACGTTCATTCTCGCCGCCACGGCCTTTTGCATTACGGCCATGCTCTGCCTCGCCGCGACCAGGGCCTGGCGCGGCTGGCTGGAGCTGAAGCGGCTCGAGCTGGCCGCCGGGGGCCGCGCCCCCGAAGCGGTGGAGGACGAGATCGGCGTCCGCATCGAGCTCGCCGCCGTGCGCGAGCGGCTGAAGAAGCTCGAAGCGATCGCCAGCGGGGTCGAGCTCTAGACGATTGCCGCCGCGCGTTTTAGCGCGGGTTCATGGCAGGGCGGGAAACGCGCGAACTCGGGCTCGGCTCGAGGCTGGTGATCGGCGGCATCGCCGGCTTCGTCGCAACCATGGCGATGACCGCGGCGATGCGGCGGCTGCACAGGCGGCTGCCCCGCAGGGAGCGCTATCCGCTCACCCCGCGCGAGATCGTCGACAGCACGGTTGCGCCGTCCGCCGGGGCCGCGCCCGACCTCACCTTGGCCGCACATTTCCTTTACGGCGCCGGCTGCGGCGCGCTGGTCGCGGCCGCCAATCCGCGCATCGGCCCCCTCGGCGGCGCGATGGCGGGCGGGGTTGTTTGGCTGACGTCCTACATGGGCTGGATTCCCTCCGCCGGCGTGCTGAAGCCGGCGACCGAGCATCCCGTGCGCCGCAACGCGGTGATGCTCGGCGCCCATTTCGTCTGGGGCTGGTCGACCGCCGAAGCGATCCGCGAGCTGAGCCAAGCGCGCGCGACGATCTTCGCAAGCGGGCCCGACAAGGACGCGCCTTGATCGCAGGGCCCTCCGAGGCGTAGCTTCGGCGCCATGTTGGGGCCGCTCATCGCAATCGCCGCCGCCGCCGCCGCTGCTCCGGCCGCGGCCGCCGACCTTCCCGGAATTTGGGAGGGGACGGTGGGCAATTTGCCGGTGCGCGCCTGCTTCGTGCGCCGGGAATGGAGCCGGTTCGGCGCCTATTACTACATGTCGCAGCGGCGGCTGATCGCGCTGGACGCCGAGGAGGGCGCCGACAACGCCTATCGCGAAGGCGGCGGTGACGGCGCCGAGAGGCCGCGCTGGCTGATCGAGCAGGCCGGCCCCGATACGCTGAGCGCGCGCTGGACGGGCAACGGACGGACCCTGCCGGTGCGGCTGCGGCGCGTCGCCCATGTGGAAGGCGAGGAGGGGCCGTGCGGCAGCATCGACTTCCATCGGCCGAGGCTGGAGGGCGTGCGGACCGTCGCCGCGCCAGCGTCGCTCGACGGGGTGCCCTATACGCGGCTGACGCTTTCGACCGGCGACCGTTTCGAGATAGATGTCCAGACGTTCGCGCTCGGCGGCAGCGGCGAGGCGACGCGGCGGATCGACGCCGAGCTCGGGCGGGAACTCGCGGGCGATCCGCCTTCATGGTTCCAATGCATCCAGGATTCGCTGAGCTACAGCGCCTTCGAGGGCAGCTTCGCCGAGAGGCTCGAGCCGGTGATGATCACGCGCCGCTGGCTGAGCGTTTCCCGCCATTGGGACGGCTTCTGCGGCGGCGCCCATCCGGATTCGAGCAATTCCTATCGCCTCTTCGACCTGACCGACGGCCGAGAGATCGACCTTCTCGACTGGTTCAACGCCACCGCCGTGAAGCGGGAGCATTTCGAGGGGGTCGACGAGGACAGCAAGACGCTGGAGCCCGCCTTCCGCGACGTCATCCTGCAAGGCTGGCGGTCTGAGGGAGAGGATTGCGACGAGGTGATCCGCGGCGCGGAATATTGGAACATCGGCCTTAGGCGCGACGCGCTCGTCTTCTCGCCGAGCCTCCCGCACGTCATCCAGGCGTGCTGGGAGGAATTCCCCGTCCCCTTCGCCAGGCTCCAGCCTTTCCTCACGGAGGAAGGCGGGGAAAACCTGCGCACGCTCCAGCGCGAGCCCGCGCTTTAGTCGACGTGTGGGCTGACCGCCGGCGGATCGCTGGCCGGGAAGCTCTCGTCCGAGGCTTGGTCGGTTTTCTCCCACTCCGTCGGCGGATCGCGCATCGCCTCGGGGCCGGCCGAGCGGGCGGCGCCGGATTGGCCGACCGGGCCGGGGACGGTCTTGCCGCGGCTGTGGGCGGCGGCCGGCACTTCCTCGTCCGCGGCCCCGCGGCGGCGCCAGAACAAGGTGGCGGCGGCGCCCGCGACGGCGGCGCCGATGCCGGCGATGATCGTTCCCTTGCGGCTCCAGGCCATGGTCACGCCCTTTCGTGCTGCAAGGTCGAAGGCTCGGCCGGCGGCAGCCCCTCGCTTTCCGCCTTCGCCATCAGCTCGGCCTTGCGCGCGGCAAGCTGCGCCCCCAGCCCTTCCAGGTCAATCTCGGCGGCGCGGGTTTGCTGGAAGAGGTTGTCGCGCTGCTTCTCCTCCTCCTTGACATGGTGCTCGATCAGCTCCTGCAGCACTTTCACCTTGGCGTCGTAGAAGCTCTCGTCGGGCGCGGCCGCCTCCAGCTCGTTGATCAGCAATTTGGCGCTGTCATGCTCGACATAGGCCTCGTCGAGATCCTCGTCCTCGACCTTGCCGCGAACCGCGGGATAATAGATCTCCTCCTCGATCTGCGCATGGATCTTGAGCTCGGTGCAGATCTGTCGGACCAATTGCTCCTTCGCCGAGGTCCCGCTCGCCTTTTCGAACTTCTCGAACAGATCTTCGACCTTGCGGTGGTCCTGGGCGAGCAACTGAAGCCCGTCCTTGGGTTGGGTGTCGGCGGCCATCTTTTGGTCTCCTTGATTGCGGCTTCGGAACAATCGGAGCATGGGGCCGGTTCCCGCGCGTTGATGCAGATGAGGACGCTTTCTTGAACGATACCGAGACGCTTTCGCCGGTGCTGCCCGACGCGCTCGAGGAGGCGACGCGGCGTCTGCTCGCCAAAGCCTGCGAGCGCGATCTCGTGCTCGCCACCGCCGAAAGCTGCACCGGCGGCATGCTGGCGAGCCTGCTGACCGACGTGCAGGGCGTCGCCCACGCCTTCGACCGCGGCTTCGTCACCTATAGCGAGGAGGCCAAGACCGAGATGCTCGGCGTTCCCGCCGCTTTAATCGCGGACGAGGGCGCGGTCTCGAAGGAGGTGGCGGTCGCGATGGCCGAGGGCGCGCTGGAGCGGTCGCGCGCCCATATCGCGGTCTCGATCACCGGCTTCGCGGATGCCGGCGACGAGCCCGGCCTCGTCCACTTCGCTTGCGCGCGCCAGGGCCGTATAACCGCGCATCGCGAAGCGCATTTCGGCCCGATCGGCCGGGGGGCGACGCGGATTGCGGCGCTGGAGGTGGCGGTGGCGATGATGACGGAGATGCTGTGATGGCCGAGGCCGCCGAAGCGAAGAAGCAGCCCCCGTTCGGCGCGATCCATCGCCACGGCTTCGTCCGGGCGGCGGCGGCGAGCCCGCTCGCCTCCACCGGCGACGTCGCCTTCAACGTCGATCAGGCGCTGGCGCTGGCCAAGCAGGCGGATGCGCGCGGCGTCGACCTTGCCGTCTTCCCCGAGCTCAACCTCTCCTCCTACGCGGTCGACGATCTGTTCCTGCAGGACGCCTTTCTCGACGCGGTCGAGGCCGGGATCGCCCGGCTTGCGGCGGAGAGCGCCGAGCTGAACACGGTGCTGATCGTCGGCGCGCCGATCCGCCGCAACGGGCGCCTGTACAATTGCGGCCTGGCGATTTGCCGCGGCGTGATCCTCGGCGTGGTGCCGAAGAGCTTCCTGCCCAATTATCGCGAATATTACGAGAAGCGCTGGTTCGCCTCGGGCGTGGGCCTGGAGGGACTGAAGATCGAAGTGGCGGGCCAGCATGCGCCGTTCGGCACCGACCTGGTCTTCGCCGCCGAGGACCTCGCCGACTTCATCTTCCACATCGAGATTTGCGAGGATTATTGGGCGCCGCAGCCGCCCTCGACCAACGGCGCCCTGGCCGGCGCCCTGATCCTCACCAACCTTTCGGCCTCCAACATCACCATCGGCAAGGCCGACGAGCGCAAATTGCTCTGCGCCGCCCAGGCCAGCCGCTGCCACGCCGCCTACGTCTATTCCGCCTCCGGGCCCGGCGAGAGCACCACCGACCTCGCCTGGGACGGGCAGGGCTCGATCTACGAGATGGGCGAGCTGCTCGCCGAGACCGGCCGCTTCGAATGGGAGCCCGAACTCGCCGTCGCCGACGTCGACGTTCAGAAGCTCAGGCTCGAGCGGATGCGCAACGGCACCTTCAACGACAATGCCCGCGCCGCTTGCCACCCCGAGCTTCGCTTCCGTACCGTCCATTTCGAGCACCGGCCCGATTTCGCCGAGATCGGCTTCGAGCGGGCGCTCCGCCGCTTCCCTTATGTGCCGAACCGGCCGGAGCAGCTCGATCAGGATTGCTACGAGGCGTTCAACATCCAGGTGCAGGGCCTGGCCCGCCGTTTCAAGGCGACCTCGGGCAAGCACCTCGTCATCGGCGTTTCGGGCGGGCTGGATTCGACCCATGCCCTGATCGTCGCGGCCAAGGCCTGCGACTTGCTGAAGCTGCCGCGTTCGACCATCCTCGGCTTCACCATGCCGGGCTTCGCCACCGGCGAGGAGACCAAGGGCAATGCCTGGTCGCTGATGAACGCCTTGGGCATCGTCGGGGAAGAGATCGACATCAAGCCCGCGGCGCGGCAGATGCTCGGCGACATGGGCCACCCCTTCGCCTCGGGCGAGCCGGTCTACGACATCACCTTCGAGAACGTGCAGGCGGGGCTGCGCACCGATTATCTGTTCCGGCTCGCCAATCAGCGCGGCGGCTTCGTCGTCGGCACCGGCGACCTTTCCGAGATCGCCTTGGGCTGGTCGACCTACGGCGTCGGCGACCAGATGAGCCATTACGGGGTCAACGCGGGCGTGCCGAAGACGCTGATCCAATATCTGATCCGCTGGGCGATCCGCTCGGGCCAGTTCGACGCGCAGACCGACAAGATCCTGCAGGCGATCCTCGACACCAAGATCTCGCCCGAGCTGGTCCCCGCCGACGCACAGAGCGGCATGCAATCGACCGAGGACCGGATCGGCCCCTACGAGCTGCACGATTTCTTCCTGTTCCACATCCTGCGCCACGGCCAGAAGCCGTCCAAGGTCGCCTTCATGGCGCACCAGGCCTGGCAGGACGCCGAAGCGGGCCTATGGCCGCTCGACTATCCGGAAGGGCTGAAGCGCCAATACGACCTTCCCACCATCCGCAAATGGCTGGAGGTCTTCCTGTTCCGCTTCTTCCAGCTCAGCCAGTACAAGCGCAGCTGCATCCCCAATTCCCCCAAGGTCTCCGCCGGTGGCGCTCTGTCGCCGCGCGGCGATTGGCGCGCGCCCAGCGACGGCAATGCCGAGGCATGGCTCGACGAATTGAAGGCGGCGTTCGGGGACTGAGCCCTATTCGACGACGATCCGGCCGGTCATGCCGAAGGTCGCGTGGAGCGTATGGGTGCAGCGGAGGCGATAGCTGCCGCGGGCCGGCGTGAGGGTGATGTCGACGCTTTGGTGCCCCGCCATCTCGACCCGGCCGTCGCGCACCGCGCCGCTCACCGTGCGGGCCGCGGCGAAGAATTCGGGCGCCGCGAAATTGTGGCCGCCGCCGCCGCTGTTGACGAGGTGAAGCACGACCGGCCGGCCGGCGGGAAGGTGGATCGTCGCGGGGGTGAAGTCGAAGCTCGACAGCCGCACCTCGACTGTGCGCGGCTGGGCAGATGCGGCGGCGGGCAGAGCGAGCAGGGCGGCGAGCAGGATTGGGCGCATGGCGGCGACTCCCGACAAATCCCCTGTCGGCCCCATCATAGCAGCATTGGGAAACGGCGCTAGGCGGCGCTCTTGCGGATCGCCTGGTCGATCAGCTTCTCGTCGGCGACCGGCGCGAGGATGGCGAGGCCGTCGCCGTCGCGGCGCGCGACGAGCAGGACGAAGTCGCCTTCGCCCGCGACCGCGATGTCGACCCTGGCGAGCGGCCGGACAGTCTTGAGCTCGGCGCGGACCTCCGCCCAGCGGTCGGGCTTCGGCGCGGGGCGGCGATAAGCGCGCTCGGCGGCGACGATCGCCTTGAGCCCGCCGGCTTCGCCTCCGATCCGTTGCGCCAGGCTGCCCTGCGGCACGCCTTCGCGCTTCGCCCAAGCGAGGCAGGCGGCGAATTCGGTCAGCCGGGTCTTGTCATATTGCGTGCCGAAGACGAGCTTCGCCACCGGCGTCATCGGCGCTCGCGCCTGGGCCTTCAGCCCCTCCTCGGCGAGCAGCTCGGCATAATCCTCGGGCGCTTCCTCGGCGGCGAGCGCGAAATCATAGGCCTGGCCGAGCGCGCGGTAGAGCGCGGCATGGCTGCGCTCGCCGGCGTCGCGGGCCTCGAGCGCGCAATCGCGGGCGAGGCAGAGCCGGTCGGCGAGGCCCGGATCGTCCGGCCATAGGCTGAGATTGGACTCGTCGGCCGGCGCTTGCGGCGTCACGTCGGCCATGTCGAAATCGGCATGGGGACCGTCCGCCCAGACCGGAGAATCGGCGCCGTAAGGGACGTTCGCGGCGGGCGCTGGCGCGATGCTTTCGGCCTGGCTCGCGATCTGCGTCGCCGTCTCGCTGTCGGCGAGCTCCTTCCAGTTGATCACGCCGTAGATGAAATCGATCGCCTCGCCGTCGGACGACAAAGGCATCAGGATGCCGCGATAGACGGTGTTATGCCCGCGCTGGCCGATGAACTCGGCCTCGAAGCCGATCGGCGCGCAATTGGCGATGATCTGCATATAATGGTCGGTGAGGCGCGAGAGCAGCGAGCGGCTCGGCACTTCGGAGATGTTGCGGATCGCGGCGTCGAGCCCGCACTCGATGCGCAGCGTGCGGCCGAGGAAGGCGATCGTGGGATCGAGCTGGCTCTGCGAGAAATCGAGCAGCACGCTGTGCGGGCCGAAATCCTCGATATTGGCGGGATCGACATCCTGGATCGACGGATAGGCGCGGCCGGCGAGCAGGGAGACCCAATAATTGTAGGCGCGCACGTGCATTCGCCGTTCGTCGACGCCGATCTCGGGCGGCCGGTCCATCGCCGGCTCCTCCTCGATCACCGCCGGAACGGCCCCCTCGTCCTCAACTCCCCGGAAACTGTCCATATAGTGGCGCCTCTGCCGCCTTCTCGTTGCCGGGGAAGAGTGCACTCGGCGTGGTTGAAATATGGTTAACCGGTTTCGCGGTCTCTGCGGTGCTGCTTGTCATGCGAGCGGGCCGCTGATATCAGCCGCGCCTCCTTCACGGGACGCCGCTTTAGCTCAGCTGGTAGAGCACATCATTCGTAATGATGGGGTCGTGGGTTCGAGTCCCCCAAGCGGCACCACTTTCGCACCTCGATCGAACGATGCCCGCCGCCGAAGCGCGGCGCGGTCAGCGCCGCGGCTGCTGATGGTCCTGGGGCCCGAAATGGCCCTTGGGCAGCGGCTTGCGGTTCATCGCGACGATCATCTCGATCGTCGCGTTGTGGAGCGGGGTGGCGAACTGGAAGCCGGTCTTGCCGTCCTCGGCCCACACCACCTTGCTGTTCTGCGGCTCGAGGCCGGGAAGCTTCAGCCAGACGGTCGCGCCCGGCTCCAGCGGAAGGCTGGTCTCGGCCATGAAGCCGTCGGTGGAAAGGTTCTGCACTTCGGCGTCGACGATCGTGGCGCCCGGCTCGCGCAGCCGCGCCGCCAGATTCACGATCCGGCGCTCGGAGCTTCGGCCCTCCTGCATCGGAAGGATCGCCAGCTGTGCATGTGCCACGGGAAACTCCTGTCTGAACGAACCGCACCATAGCCCGCAATGGCTAAACAAGCCTTAAGCGAAGATTTGCGGACCTTACCGGGATCGTGCCGGCTTCGCGGACGTTAACCGGCGACAATGTGGCGTCGGTGGAGTTTTTGTGCAGCTCAAGGTCTTGATCGCGGCGGCCCTGGTCGCCCTTGCGGGGTGCTCGAACCAGGGAGGGCAGGGCCAGGCCGGCGCGGACGCGGCGGCCGAGCTGCGCGCAGCGGCCAACGATCCCAAGCTCGCGCGCTTCTATGAGGCGCGCGGCTGGCGGACCGCCTGGACCGACGAGAATGCGGCCGCGCTCGACGCGGCGATCAACGACGCGCAACGGCACGGGCTCGATCCGGCGACCCTGCGGCCACGGATCCCGAGCGGCGCGTCGGCCGCGCAAAGCGACGCCGCCCGGACCCGCGCCGCGCTCGAATATGCCGAGGCGCTGGCCCGCGGCCGCACCGATCCGGCCCGGCTTCGCGATCCCTATACGATCTCGCGCCCGAATCCCGATCTGACCGGCGGCCTCGCCCGGGCGGTCGACGGCGGCGATCTCGGCCAGTGGCTTGCCGGCCTGGCGCCGCAGGACGAGGACTATCGGACAATGTCCGCCACCTATCTGCAGACGCGCCGGCGGATCGATGCGGCGCAGGGGCGGGCCGCTCCCGCGCTGCTCGCCAATGCGCGGACGCTGGCGGTGAACCTGGAGCGTCGGCGCTGGCTGGAGCGCGAGCCGGCCGCCACCCGGATCGACGTCGACACCGGCGCGGCGACCCTGACCTATGTCCGCGACAACCAGGTCGCCGACCGGCGCCCGGTCGTCGTCGGCGAGCCTGGCAAGGAAACGCCGGCTCTGGCCTCGCCGCTCTACCGGCTCGTCGCCAACCCGACCTGGACGGTGCCGCGCTCGATCGAGCAGGAGGAGATCGTCCCCAAGGGCGAGGCCTATATGGCGCGCAACGACATGGAGCGGCGCGATGGCCAGATCGTGCAGAAATCGGGGCCGCGGAACTCGCTCGGGCTGGTCAAGTTCGACATGCGCAACGACCACGCCATTTACCTGCACGACACGCCGGCCAAGGCGCTGTTCGGACAGCCGGAGCGCCACCGCAGCCATGGCTGCGTCCGGGTCCAGGACGCGCTCGGCTTCGCCCGCCTGATCGCGACCGACCAGGGCGTGCTGGAGCAATGGGAGCGGGCCCGGCGCAAGGACGAGGACGAGGAAGAGCAATATGAGGAGGCGTTCGTCGAGCTGCCGCGCGCCATTCCGGTCCGCCTGCTTTATCACACCGCCCATGTCGAGAACGGCCGGGTGGTGATCGTTCCCGACGTCTATGGCTGGGACGACGAGGTCGCCCGCGCCCTCGGCCTGCCGGCCGGTCCGCGCCGCACCGCCCGCCGCTCGGGCGGCGACCTTGGCCCCTGACGATTGCGCGTCGGAGCGGCGGCGGCTATTCGGAACCGGTGAGCCTCCGCCGCCTCCTGCCGTTCCTCATGCTGCTCGCGCTGGCGACGGCGCCGTTCGGCCGCATGGCCGCGGCCGAGGCGATGCCGCATCACGCGCCGATGGCCATGGCTGGCCATTGCGCCGGCCGGCCCCAGCCGGACCGGGATCGCCACCCGGCCTCGATCGACTGCATGATCGCCTGCGCGGCGATGGCGCCCGCCGCCGCAGCGCTCGATTTCGTGCCGCCGCCGGTCGCTCATACCGAACCGGTGGCGCTGCCGGCTCTCGTTCTTGCCGGCATCCGGCCCAAAGCGGAGCCGCCACCGCCGCGAGTCTCCTGACGATCTCGACCCTTTCCATTCGAAATCATCGGAGACAGACAATGAAAATGCTCATGACCGCGATCGCGCTGCTGATCGCTGCCCCCGCCGCCGCTCAGACCGCGCCGGCGCATCAGGACCATGGCCAGCATCAACCGGGCCAGGGCCACGACCAGCACGGCCAGCACCAGCCGGGCCAGCACCAGGGCCATCGCGACTGCTGCGAGGACCGCAACGGCAACGGCCGGATGGACTGCTGCGACGAGGCCGAGAACGGCCAGCGCGCCGCCTGCTGCGAAGAGGAAGCCGCCGCGCATCAGGGCGGCCACGGCTCGCACTAGCCTATGAGCGAGGGTGGCGGCGCGGTGCCGCCGCCCTCATCGGCTCAGTGGCAAGCCTTGAGGTCGCGCCGGATCAGCCAGTAATTGACCGGCCAGGCGGCGAGGAAGCCGGCAGGAATTGCGAAGACGAGGCCGCGCCAGAACATCCAAGTGAGGATCGAGGGGGCGGCCATTCCACCCATTTCATAGTCGACCCAGTTCATGACGATCTCCATGACGCCGATCGACACCGCCTCGCCGATCCAGATGATCCTGAGCGCGTCCAAGAAGTCGGCGCGGCGGCTCCTCATCACCGGCAGCACGCCGAGCGTGAAGCCGGAGAGGTAGGAAAGCACGGTCGCCAGCGCGATCGTTTGCCAGGCGGCGAGGCCGAGGCCGACGCCGATCATCAGGCCCGCCACTTCGCCGATGATGCAGCCGGTGAGGCAATGGAGCGTCGCCTGGGCCGACACGGTGAGCGGACCGCCTGCACCGTGGCCATGATGGGAATGAGCATGCGACATACAAATCTCCGAAACCTTCTCAATACCCTGGATGGGTATATTGACTTATACCCCCATGGGGCATAGTTCAAGTCGGCAAATCGGAGCGAAGCATGGAACGCGAAAACAAATCGAAGCTGCTCAACCGGCTGAACCGGATCGAAGGCCAGGTCCGCGGCGTTGCCCGGATGGTCGGCGAGGATCGCTATTGCATCGACGTGCTGACCCAGTTGCAGGCGGTCCGCGCCGCTCTGGCGCGGGTCGAGACGGAGATGCTCAAGGACCATTTCGGCCATTGCATCGAAGTGGCGATCACCGGCGGCGACGCGGCCGAGCAGCGCGAGAAAGCAAGCGAGCTGATCCAGCTGCTGGAACGCAGCGCACGATGAGGATTGCGCTTTTCACTGCGATCGGAGTTCTGGCGTTCGCTGCCTCGGCGCCCGCGCCGGCGCAGCACGCGGGCCACCACCCGCCCGCGCCCGAACGGCCCGCGCCCGCCGCTCGCCAGGCGCCGCCGCCGCAGGACCGGCCCGCCGATCATGCCGGCCATGCCATGCCGGACGGGGCCGACGAGGGCGTGGGCCATGAAATGACGGGCGCGCTCGGCCTTTATCCCATGAGCCGCGAGGCGTCGGGCACGGCCTGGCAGCCCGACAGCTCGGTCCATGGCGGCGTTCACGCCTCGGCCGGCGACTGGATGCTGATGGGCCATGCGATGTTGAACCTGGTCTACGACCGGCAGAGCGGCCCGCGCGGCGACGGCATGGCATTCGTCTCCGGCATGACGATGGGCATGGCCCGCCGCGAGCTCGGACCTGGCACTTTCCAGGTCCGGGCGATGCTCAGTCCCGAGCCCTTGATGGGGCGGCGCGGCTATCCGCTCCACCTCGCTTCGGGCGAGACGGCGGACGGCGTCACCCCGCTGGTCGACCGCCAGCATCCGCACGATCTCTTCATGGAGATGTCGGCGAGCTACAGTTTGCGCCTCGGCGATCGGGCGAGCGCGTTCCTCTATGCCGGCCTCCCCGGCGAGCCCGCGTTCGGGCCGCCCGCCTTCATGCACCGGATGTCGATCATGGATTCGCCGGAAGCGCCGATCACCCATCACTGGCTCGATTCGACCCATATCACCTTCGGCGTGGTCACCGCGGGGCTCGTCGTCGACAAGGTGAAGGTGGAGGCTTCCCGGTTCAACGGCCGCGAGCCGGACGAGCATCGCTACGACATCGAAACCGGGCCGCTCGATTCGACCGCGGTGCGGCTGTCCTGGAACCCGACCCGCAACCTGTCGCTGCAGGGGAGCTGGGCGCATCTGGTCGGCCCGGAGCAGCTCGAGCCGGGTGAGAACGGCACCCGCTGGTCGGCGAGCGCGATCTACACGCGGCGCTTCGGCCCGGACAAATGGTGGTCGACGACCCTCGCCTGGGGGCGCCGCTCGGGCGAGCATGCGCAGTTCGACGCCGTGGCGCTTGAAAGCGCGGTCGGCCTTGGTGGCTGGACCCTGTTCGGCCGCGCCGAATATGCCGAAAATGACGAGCTGGTGGGCGCCGGCGGCCATCACGGCCCGACCTTCAACGTCGGCAAAGCCTCGCTCGGCGTGATCCGCGACTTCCGAGTGGCGCCAAACGTCCGCCTCGGAATCGGCGGCCTCTACTCGATCAGTTTCGTTCCGGAGCCGCTGGAGGCGCTCTACGGCGGCGAACCGCATGGCGGCATGACCTTCATCCGCCTGCGGATCGACTAGCGCGGCGGCGCCGTCGCCAGGCGGTGTAGCCGAGGCGGCTGGGCAAAAGGACGATTCCGGCGACGGTCACGATCAGCGCGAGGATGGTGGCAAGGATCAGCAGCGGATTGTTGAAATCCTCATGGCCGCGCCAGTCCATGATGTGCAGGCCCCAGAGGAAATCGTAGACCCGCCAGAGCGTCGAGCGCCGAGCGGTGACCGCGCCGGTGTCGGCCGCGACGTAGAGCGAGCGATTGGCGCCGTCGTCGAAATCCACTCGCCAGGCTGGCAACGGCCCACGATATTCGCTGTCGTTCGCGGTGATCCGCTCGACCCGCACCGCCCGGGAATCGCCGGCATGATCGGCCTCGGCGATGCGCGCGGCGAAGGTCATCGGGATCGGGGACAGCCGGCGGCCGCTGGCGAGATCGTAGAGCCGCGGCCGCGCCCCGCCGCCCGAGAGCAAGGCGACCGGCTGCCCGAGCAGGCTGCGCAGCTCCACCTTCTCGCCCGGAGCGACGCCGCCGCCGGCCAGCCGCTGCAGCCCGACCGACGCCTGATCGAGCGCCACCGGCGCCGGCGCGTGTTCGGCGATGGCATGCTCGCTCCGGACCCGCTCGATCGGGAAGATCGCGAAGAACAGGCCGCTGACGAACCAGAACAGGATCTGCACCGCCATGAGCAGGGCCAGCCATTTGTGGATCTTCGCCCAGATGCCGCCGCCCGCCATTTCCCTGCCCCCTGCCCGCCGCTATGCTCGTTCCGATGAAGCTGGTCCTCTACGATTATTACCGCTCCTCGGCGAGCTATCGGGTGCGCATCGCGCTGAACCTCAAGGGCGCGGCCCATGAGCGCATGCCGGTGAACCTGCTGGAGGGCGAGCAGCGGGACGAGGCCTATCTCGAGCGCAATCCGCAGGGTTTCGTGCCGATGCTGGACGCGGATGGCGAGCGGATCACCCAGAGCCTCGCGATCATCGGCTGGCTCGATCGGCTTATCCCCGAGCCGCCTCTATTTCCGGTCGATTCGGGCGAGCGGGCGCATGTCGTCGCGCTGGCGCTGACGATCGCGGCCGACATCCATCCGCTCAACAATCTGCGCGTGCTGAAGCGGCTGTCCGGCCTCGGCCTCGACCAGGCGGCGCGCGACGACTGGTACCGGCATTGGGTGCGCGAAGGGTTCGACGCTCTGGAGGCACTCGCCGCGGCGCGCGCCGGCCGCTTCCTGTTCGGCGACAGCGTGACCGTGGCGGATGTCTGCCTGGTCCCGCAGATGTTCAACGCGCGCCGCTTCGAGGTCGACCTTTCCCCCTATCCGACGTTGGTGCGCTGCGATGCGGAAGCGGCGGCGCTGGCGCCTTTCGTGGCCGCCCATCCGGACAGGGTCGCGCCGCCGGTCGCAACCGGTTAAACTGGCGCAAAGCAGGAGATTCCAATGGGACGTGTCGACGCAATCGCCCAGAGCATGGCCGAGGCGCATGCGCTTTCGACCGTCGAGATCCCGCCAATGCAGGACAAGGTCGACCCCGAGGAGTGGAAGATCCGCGTCGACCTCGCCGCCGCCTACCGGCTGGTCGCCTATTTCGGCTGGGACGACCTGATCTTCACCCATTTGTCCGCCCGGGTGCCGGGGCCGGAGCATCATTTCCTGCTCAACCCCTATAACCTGATGTTCGAGGAGGTGACCGCCTCCAGCCTCGTCAAGGTCGACATGAGCGGCAATCCGGTGGAGCCGACGCCGTTCATCACCAACGCCGCCGGCTTCACCATCCATTCGGCGGTGCACATGGCGCGCGAGGACGCGCAGGCCGTCATTCACCTGCACACGCCCAACGGGCAGGCGGTTTCTGCCCATGGCGACGGGCTGATGCCGTTGACCCAGACCGCGATGCTGATCCGCGACGAGGTCGCCTATCACGATTATGAGGGCGTCGCCGTGGACCTCGACGAGCGCGCGCGGATCATCGCCGACCTCGGCGACAAGAGCGCGATGATCCTGCGCAACCACGGCACGCTTGCGGTCGGCGAGACGGTCGGCGAGGCGTTCGTGAAGATCTATTTCCTCGAGCGCGCCTGCGAGGCGCAGATCAAGGCGCTCTCCGCAGGGCACGAGAACGTCTCGAACCCGCCGCAGGGCACGCCCGAGCTCAGCGCGCAGATGGGCAAGGCCAGCCTGAAGCTGGGCGCCAACCTCCTCGCCTGGCCCGCTCTGCTCAGGAAAGCCTACCGGCTCGATCCGTCGTTCGCGACCTAGCCGACCCAGTCCTGCCGGAGCCGCCGCGCAGCGACCAGGTAGAAGAGCGCGCTGAGCAGGTAGAAGCCGAGCCCGTAGAGGATCGAATATTTGAGCGCCTGATCGCCGTAGCTCGCGGTCATCGCATCGGACATGAAGCCCAGGAAGAAGATTCCGAAGCCGATGCCGATGAGGTTGTTGATGAAGAGGAAGCTCGCCGAGGATGTCGCCCGCATGTTCGGGGGCACGATGTGCTGGACTGCGGCGATCACCGGGCCGAGCCAGGCGAGGGCGAGCATCTGCCCGATCGCGAACAAGAGCCAGCCGAGCCAGAGCGAGGGCGCGAACAGCCCGGCCGCGAAGACCGGCGCGGCGATCAGGAAGCAGAACGCGGGGATGCGGGCGTAGGAGCCGGGATCGCCCGGCCCCGTGCGGTCGCCGAGCCAGCCGCCGAGCCAGGTGCCGGCGACCCCCCCGACGAGGACGATCGAACCGTAGAACCAGCCGACCTCGGCCAGCTCGAGCCCGAACGAGCGGCCGAAGAAGCTCGGCAGCCAGAAGATCAGCCCGTAGCCCAGGATTGAGCCCGATGCGGCGCCGAAGGAGAGCAGCCAGAAGCTCGGATTCGCCGCCAGCGCCGCCGCAACGACCGGGAAGGGCGGGGCGGGCTCGCTCGCCGTGCCCTCGGCGCTGTCGAAGCCGCCGCGCACCGGCTCCCCGATGCCGAGCTTGACCAGCAAAGCCGCCGGCAGGCCGGCGAGGCCGACGATCAGGAAGGCCGAGCGCCAGTCGAGATGGCTGGCGAGCCATGCCCCGAAGAAGACGCCGAGCGCCGATCCGATCGGGATGCCCAATGAGAAGAAGGCCAGCGCCCGCGCCCGCCGCTCCTTCGGAAAATAATCGGAGACCAGCGCGTAGGAGGGCGCGACCCCGCCCGCCTCGCCGATGCCGACGCCCATCCGCGCCAGGAACAGCTGCCAGAAATTCTGGGCGAGGCCGCAGGCGGCGGTGAACAGGCTCCACAGCGCCACCGATCCGGCGATGATGTTGACCCGGCTTCGACGGTCGGCGAGCCAGGCGATCGGGATGGCGAGACCCGAATAGAAGAGCGCGAAGGCGATCCCGCCCATCAGCCCCAATTGGGTGTCGGTGAGATGGAGCTCCGCCTGGATCGGCTTGGCGAGGACGCCGATGATCTGGCGATCGATGAAGTTGAAGATGTAGGCGAGGAGCAGAATGACGAGCACGCGCCCGCCGCCTTTGCTCCCCGCCGCCATCGTCACAGCCTAGAAGCGGAAGCCGGCGCGGACGAACACCGTCCGCGGGGCGCCGTAATAGACGGTCCGGATCGAGCCGATGTTGGAGAAATCCTGGCCGTCGGTCTTGTAGAGCTGGTCGAAGACGTTCTGGGCATAGACGCCGATGTTCCACCGCCGCTCCGCGCTCTCGTAGACGATGCGGGCGTCGACCAAGGTGTAGCCCTCTTGGAACAGGCCGTCGACTCGGTTGGTGGTGCCGACATTGCCGACGATATAGGTGTTGTCGACGGCGAGCGCGGTCTCGGAGCGGTAGCGAAGCTGCGTGCCGATGGTCATGAAGCCCACGTCGCCGAGATTGGCCTCATATTGGGCGCCGATCCGCCAGGTCAGGTCCGGCGCGAAGGCCGGGGTCTGGAAGGCGCGGCTGCCGCCCGGGAAGCGGGCGTCGGCGAATTCGTCATATTCGGCGTCGAGATAGCCGATCTGGGTGTCGAACAGCAGGCCCGGCAGCGGCGTCCAGCTGGCCTCGACCTCGAAGCCCTTGATGTCGAGCTGACCCGCGTTGATCACCGCCAGCACCGGCGACGGCAGGCCGGTGACCGGATCGGTGCCGGTGCCGGAGACCCGCGCCTGGAAGTTGCGGTAGTCGTTCATGAAGGCGGTGAAGTTGAGCCGGACGTTGCCGCCGATCGTCGAGCGCACGCCGACCTCGTAGGAGGTGACGGACTCGGGCTCGTACTGGGTCCGCTCGGCGACCGAATTGGCGCGGCCGTTGAAGCCGCCCGATTTGAAGCCGCGGGCGATGCGGGCGTAGACCATCGCGTTCGGCGCGAACGAATAGTCGATCGAGGCCATCGGCGAGAAGTTGTTCCAATCGTCCTCGACGTCGAAGGTGAAGGGGACCAGGCTCCTCAGCAGCGGGCTGGTCGAGAAGGTCGAGGTGGTGCGGAAATAATCCTTGTTCTCATGGGTGTAGCGGGCGCCCGCCGAAATCCTCAGCTCCGGCGTGATCGCGAAGCTCAAATTGGTGTAGGCCGCGTAGCTGGTGGTGACGAGATCGTCGTCGATCGTGCGGGTAAAGGTCGGGTTGCCAAGCAGCGGCCCGATCAGGTCGTCGGCATAGGCCTCCTGATGCGAGACGATATGCTCGCGCATGTAGAAGAGGCCGGCCACCGCGGTCAGCCGCTCGCCGGTATAGGTGAGCTGGAATTCCTGGCTGAGCTGGTTCTGGTCGACGCCGACGAAGACGTCGCCGATTTCCTTCTCGGTGGCGTCGATGTCGACGTAATCGTCGGTCTGCAGCTCGCGATAGGCGGTGATCGAGCGAAGCGTCAGCGAATCATTGACGTCGAGCACGGCATTGGCCGACACGCCCCAATGTTCGAGCTCGGTCGAATTGGGCAGGCTCGGCGTGGTCCGGGTCTCGAAATTGTAGGTGTCGGGGTTGGTCGGCAGCGCCAGCGCCGTGCCGCCGCCGATCAGGAAGGTCAGCGAGTTCTGCGGCTGGCCGACGTTCAGATGGGCATCGTCCGTCGAATAATCGCCGGTGATGTCGACCCGGAAGCTGGACGAGGGGGTCAAGGCGAGCGTCGCCCGGACCGCCTCGGTATTGCGGTTGTTATAGTCGCGATCGAGCGCCGGATCCTCGACATAGCCGTCGCGCTGGGCGTGCAGCACGGCCAGGCCGATGCCGACGCCCTCGCTGATCGGCGCGGAGAGGATGCCGCGGAGCTCCAGCTGGTCGTAGGTGCCGTAGGTCGCGGTCACCTCGCCGCGCAGCTCCTGGCCGGGCCGGCGGGTGACGAAGGAGAGCGCGCCGCCGATCGTGTTCTTGCCGTAGAGCGTGCCTTGGGGCCCGCGAAGCACCTCGACTCGCGACAGGTCGAGCAGATCGAACTGGGTGCCGCGGATTCGGCTGAAATAGACGCCGTCGACATAGACGCCGACTGCGGGATCGAAGGTCTGCAGGGCGTCGGGCTGGCCTATGCCGCGGATGAAGATGTTGGTGGCGTTGGACGAGCCGCGGCCCGGCACGATGTTGAGGTTCGGCACTGCGCCCTGGAGGCCGGTCGGGTCCTGCGCCTGGATTCGCTCCAGCGCCCGCTCGTTGAAGGCGGAGACGGCGGCGGGGACCCGCTGCAGGCTCTCCTCGGTGCGCCGGGCGGTGACGGTCACGTTCTGGTCGGCGCTGCCGCTGTCGACCTCCTCCGCCTGGTCGGCCTCCTGCGCCTCGGGCGGCGAAGCGGCGGGATTGTCCTGCGCGAAAGCGGGGGCGGCGAAGCCGGCGAGCGCGATCAGCGCGGAGCCGAGCTTCAGGCTGGTGACGGTGTTCTTCATGGCTGGTCTCCTCAGGATTCTAATGGCTGGGCCGCGGGCGCATGCGACAGGCGCGCCGCAAAATCGCGGATGGTGGCGTTGAACAATTCGGGCTCTTCGAGATGGGGGGCGTGTCCGGAGCGATCGAAGCGGACGGCGCGGGCATGCGGCAAGGCGGCGACGAGATGGTCGGCGGTGTCGTCGCCGTAAAGCTCGCTTCGGGCGCCGTGGACGATCAGGGTCGGATGCTGGATCCGCTGCAGCAGGGCGCGGACGTCCTGGCGGATCAGGCTGGCCCAGACCGAGCCGATCGCGGCGGGATCGTTGCGGGCGAATTCCAGGCTGGCCCAGTCGGCGAGGCCCTGATGCTCGGGCGCCACCGGCTGGGCGAAGATCGCCTGGCCGGCGGCGAAGGCGAAGCCGGCGAAATCCTCGCTGATCGCCAGGCTTCGCGCCTCGCAGGCCTCGGACGAAAGGCCGAGGTCCCATTCCGCGTCGTTCCTCACCCGGGCGGTCATGTCGACGACGACCGCGCCGGCGAAACGGCCGGCGGCGGGCCCGGCCAAAACGTGCCAGAGAACGGTGGCGCCGAGCGACCAGCCAACCCCGATCGCGCCCTTCAGGTCCAGCGTGTCGGCCAAAGCGGCGATGTCGGCGGCGAGCTGCTCGACCGTCGGCCTCGCGCCGTCCCGCGCCGATTCGCCATGGCCGCGCAGGTCGACGGCGATGACCCGGTGATCGCGGGCGAGCTCCTCCTGCGCGCGGAAGAAGCCGCCATGCGCCATCAGCCCGTGCAGCAGCACGATGGGCGTGCCGGCGCCGGTGTCGCGATAAGCGATTCGCGTCCCGTCGGAAGCGGTGAAGCCCTGCAAAAATCCTCCCCACGGCCGCTTATGCCCCTGTTCGGGGTTCTGCGGCCGGGGAAGCTAGTGCCTCAAACTGAAACCTGAGTCAATGTTCAAGTTACTCGTCACCCGGCCTAGGCGGGAGTCTCTCAGGACTTGCCGCGATCTCTTGTCCTGAGATCCCGGCCCCTTCGACTGCCTGCAAGGCAGGCGCTGAGGACATGCTTCGCCGGGCTGGCGGCGTAACGCTCAACGATAGAAGAGCAGCCAGACGATCAGGAGCACGAGGAGGAGGCCGCCGAGGCTGATGCCGATGCGCATATGGATTCTCCCTGAGGATGTGGACGGAGCCGAAACAACCGGCCCGCCGCTCTGTTCCGTAATGGGAGGCTCAGGCGCTCGGCGGGGTGAAGACCAGATTCGGGTTGTCGTCCGGTCGCCCGGGCTCGGCGGCTCGGCGCTCAGGCGTCGCCAAGCTCCGGACCACCTCCTCGAACGTGCCCTCGACCGCGACCTGTTGGCCGTTGACGAAGACGTCGGTGAACGCGCCCGTCGCGGAGCGTATGTAGGTGACCTGCTCGGGGTTGATGGCGACACGGCCACCGCCCCCCTTCTTCAATACGACGAACTTGGCCATGACGCGCATCCTAATCCAAGTTCGTTAAACGCCGGTTTCCAAGGGGGCGCACCCTAATGGTTGCGGAAAGCTGAGACTCGGTTCAAGTTCGGGCGGGAGAGGCGCTGCAATGAACGATCTGGGCCATGCCGCCATATCGGCCGACAAGGCGCCGCGCACCGAGCGGGGCCGCAAGACGGTGCGCAAATTGCTGGAGGCGGCGGCGCAGGAATTCGGCCGGCGCGGCTATCATGAAGCGGCGATCACCGGCATCACCCAGCGCGCCGGAGTCGCGCTCGGCACCTTCTACACCTATTTCGAGAGCAAGGAGGAATTGTTCCGGGCGCTGGTCCGGGACATGAGCCAGGCCACTCGCGCCCATGTCGCCGAGGCGGTGCGCGGCGCTCCGGACCGGCTCGCCGCCGAACGGCTCGGCCTCGCCGCCTTCCTCGAATTCACCCGCGCGCATCCCGAGCTCTACCGGATCGTCGAGGAGGCGCAGTTCGTCGCCGAGGACGTCTATCGCGCCCATTATCTGAGCTTCGTCGAAGGCTATCGCCAGGGCCTTGCCGCCGCCAGCGCCCGCGGCGAGATCGCCGAGGGGCCGGACGAGCTGCGCGCCTGGGCGCTGATCGGAATGAGCGTCTTCCTCGGCATGCGCTACGGCATCTGGAACGAGGACATGGCGCCGGCCGAGGTCGCCGATCGCGCCATCGACATGGTCTCCGAAGGCCTGCGCAAGAGATGATCGGCGACCTTCCCGACCTGATCGCCAAGCGGGCCCAGCTGACTCCGGCGAAGGTCGCGCTGGAGGATGCGGCCGACGGACGGGCGCTGACCTATGCCGAGCTGGACCGGCGCGCGGGGCGCGTCGCCGCCTTGCTGGCGTCGCGCGGCATCGGCGAGGGCGATCGGGTCGCGGCGCTGAGCCGCAACCGGATCGGATTTTTCGAGCTGCTGCTCGGCTGCGCCAAGCTGGGCGCGATCCTGGTGCCCCTGAACTGGCGGATGCCGCCGGCCGAGCTGGACGGGCTGATCGCCGACGCGGAGCCCGTGCTGCTCTTTCACGGCGCCGCCGAGGCCGGCGCGGCCGCCGCCCTCGCGCCCGGCCTGCCCGCGGTCGATTTCGACGGCGATTACGAGGCCCAGCTTGCCGCCGCGCCCGCTTTTTCGGCCCGGGCCCGGTGGCCGGCCTCGCAAACCTGGTACCTGATCTACACGTCCGGCACGACCGGCCGGCCCAAGGGGGTGATCTACACCTACCGGATGGCGCTGGCGAACCACGTCAATATCGGCACCTGCATCGATCTCGCCTCGACCGACACCACGGCGAGCTTCCTGCCGGTCTTCCACACCGCCGGGATCAACCTGCACGCGCTGCCGACGCTGATCGCCGGGGGACGGGTCATCGTCATGGACGGGTTCGACGCCGAGACCCTGATTGCGTTGCTCGAGGCACGCCGGCTCGACACGGTCTTCGCCGTTCCCACCGTCTACCAGAGCCTCGTCGATCACCCGCGTTTCGCCGCGGCGCCGCTCGACCGGGTGCGCCACTGGGGTTGCGGCGGCGCGCCGCTGCCGGACGCGCTCGTGCTTCGCTACCGCGCGCTCGGCGTGCGCGTCTGCAACGGCATGGGCATGACCGAAACCGGGCCGACCGCCTTCCTGGTCGATCCGGCCGACGCCTGGGCGCGGATCGGCTCGGTCGGCAAGCCGCAGCTGCTCTGCTCGGCGCGGATCGTCGGCCCGGACGGCCGCGAGGTCGCCGAGGGCCAAGTCGGCGACCTGCAATTCGCCGGGCCGGGCGTCACTCCCGGCTATTGGCGGAACGACGATGCGACGCGGGCCGCCTTCACCGAGGACGGCTGGCTGCAGTCGGGCGACCTCGCGCGGCGCGATTCGGACGGCTTCTTCTGGATCGCCGGACGGCGCAAGGAGATGTTCATCTCCGGCGGCGAGAACGTCTATCCGGCCGAGGTCGAGAACGTGCTGTCCGCGCATCCGGCGGTGATCGACGCGGCGGTGCTGGCCGAGGAGGACCCGAAATGGGGCGAAGTCGGCCGCGCCTTCGTCCAGCTCGCGCCGGACCGCGGCGCTCCGGGCGACGAAGAGCTCCAGGCCTTCTGCCGCGCGCGCCTCGCCCCCTATAAGGTGCCGAGGCGCTTCGACTATGTCGCCGAATTCCCCCGCACCTCGGCCGGCAAGATCCAGAAGCACCTGCTCGCCGGCGATCGGCGGCCAGCCGGCGGTTCAGCCGATCATGCGCAGGGATTGCACCATTCGGTCCAGGAATAGACGTCGGGACCGCCGAGATAGGTGACCTCGCTGTCGCACCAGGTGACCTCGGCACCGGTCACGCCATTGCCCGTGTTGAAGTCGTCATCGTAATAGAGGATGTGCGACATCGTCGGCTGACAGGCCTGCGGATAATTGAGGTTGAAGGCGTGGGCGGGCGTCGCCATGCCCGCCACCGCGATTGCGGCAGCGACGAATGCTCTCAAGATCTTCATGAGATTCTCCCTCGTTGGACGCAAAGAAATAGGAGCTTCGGCCCGATGAGAGTCAATACGCGGTCAATACCGTAAGGATCAGTCCGAATTGACTTCCATAATTGTGGAGTGAATCCAGGCAGGTTATTCCTCGATGCCAAAGCAAGGCAGAGGGATGCCGAGGCGCGCTTCGACGATGCCGCCGAATTCCCCCGCACCCCGGCCGGCAAGAGCCATGAAGCATCTGCTGCCGTGACGTGGAACGAAGGCGGCGGCCCCGCTGGGGATAGGGGAGCCGCCGCAACCGGATCGGACCAGAAACAAGAACCGGCAGGAAGCCAGGCTAGACCCGGAATGGTTTATGGCCGCTTTGCCATATCATGCGGCTATTACTGGGGGCTTGGCTCACGGCTCACGGCGCTCTGCCTCGGCGGAGTTTCGATGAAAAGGACGCCGGCGCCCTTTTCATCGAAACTGGTCGGGGAGAGAGGATTCGAACCTCCGGCCCCTGCCTCCCGAAGACAGTGCTCTACCAGGCTGAGCTACTCCCCGACCGATACGCGCGGCCCCAGGGATCGTGTCCCGAGAGGCCGGCGGGGCCGGGCGTCTATAGGGAGGGGGCGGGGCGAGCGCAAGCGCCTCGCCCCCTCCCGCGAAGTCGCCGTCAGCAGCGCTGTGAAACGTGCACCGAGCCGTCGGGGCTCAGGGCGTAGGCCGCGCTCTGGTCGATCGAGGTGATCCGCAGGGTCTGCGAGCCGGTGGGCCCGGTCACCGTCAGCTGATCGCCGTTGAGCTGCCAGGATCCCTCCGCCCCGTTGGGCGCGATCACTCGGCCGTCCGGCATATATTCGAGGGCGTTCGAGCAATCCCCATTGTCGGTCCAGCGCCCCGGGATGAGCGACGCGTCAATGCCGCCGGTCTGGACGGCTCCGGCCGATGAGCTGGAGCTGTCGGCCGGGGTTCCGCCGCTGGTCGCCGGCGCCGGCGCCGGCGCGGGCTGCGGCTGCAGCGTCATCCGCTGCGCGACCAGGGCGATGACCAGGGCCATGACGAGCACGGTCGCCGCGATCGACGCGATCAAGGCGGTCAGCGAGATCCCGCCGGCGCCGGCGAGCGTCTGCGTGTTGCGGTCGCTGGCGACAAGTGGGCGCAGCTGCTGGCGATAGAGATGGTTGCCGAATGCGCCGGTGACGAAGGTGGCGCCGATCAGGAGCAGCATGGACAGCCGGCCGGCGACCGGGTTGGCGAGGCCGATCACCGAGACGAGGATGGTCGCGAAGCCCATTGCCGCCATCCACACCCACATCTTGCGATAGGCGAACCAGTAGAAATTGGCGAGGCAGGCTGCCCAATTCCAGCTCATCGCCGAGCCCTTCTCGTCCATCTGCCGCCAGCGGCCGAGATAGAAATCGGCATTGGGCCCGATCGCCGCACGCCAGCGCGCTTCGTCGGCCGGCGCTTCCGACGGGGGCGGCGCGGGCGGCGGGGGCGGGGGCGGCGTCGTGGGCGCCTTCTCCTGAAGCGGCGCCTCTTCGAGCGGCAGCCCGCTCAGCGCGCGCAGCTCGAGCGCCAGCCGGTCCATGCTCGCGTCGGCGCTCGGCCCGTAGGCGTCGGTCCAGTGGCGAATCTTGAGGAAGAAGGCGAGGCCGGCGGCCGGCTTGATATCGCTTCGCCGGACCGGGAAGATCGGCTTGCCGTTGGAGAAGGCCATCTCCGTCTCGGCGCGCACGTAGGGCGATTTGTTGGCCATGTCGCTGACCAGCACGACGAACGCCAGGCACTCCTCGATCGCGCTCTGCAGTTGTTCGGAATAATCCATGCCGGGGCGCACGTCGCGCGGCGCGATCCAGGTTTTGATGCCGCGCGCTTCGAGAAAGGCCGAGATGGCGTCGGCCTCGTCGCGATTTTCCGAGCCGTGGCTGATGAAGACGTGGCCGGCATTGGCTGTCATCGCATGCGTCCCCTTGTGCCCGGTACGACGCTATCCGTAACGATCGGGCTTTGGCAAGGCGGGCGCGCTCAGCCGCGGCGCGCGCCGAGCATCTCCTCGATCGCGACGAATTTTTCGCGCGGGGACCCTTCGCGCGCGCGGGCCGCCTCCGCTGCCTCGATCCGCTGCCAGTCGCGGAAGGTGACGATGTCGACGCCGCGGCCTTCGAGCAGCTTGTCGAGGCCGGCGCGGCCCTGCTTGCGGCCGTTGCCGGCGCCGAGCTCGGCGTGAATCTTCTCGGCGACCTCATAGCCGTCGGGGCGGTTGGTGCCGATCGTGCCCGTCGGCCCGCGCCGCGCCCAGCCGACGCAATAGAGGCCGCCGCCGATCACCCCCTCGGCGTTGGCGAAGCGGCCGCGATCCTCCTCATAGGGAATGCCTTCGATCGGCGGCGTCTTGTAGCCGATGCAGCTGATCACCAGCCCGCAATCGATCGCATAGGTCTCGCCGGTGCCGACCGCGCCGCCGCGCTCGTCGAGCCGGGTCTTCTCCACCACCAGCCGCTCGACCTTGCCGTCGCCCTCGATCCTGACCGGCTTGGCGAAGAAGTCGAAATGGATCGTCTTGGCCTTGTCCGCCTCGAGCTTGGCGAAGTCGCGCAAATGGGTGACCGATTTGCGCTGGCCGGGCTCCAGCAAAGCGTCGTCGAGCACCGGCGGGAAATCGTCCAGGTCGACTCGCGGCACCGCATTTTCGAGCTGGCCGAGCTCGCCGAGCTCCTTGGGCGTCATCGCGATCTGATGCGGCCCGCGCCGGCCGAGCACGTGGATGTCGCGGATCGCGCTGTTGCCGAGCGAGCCGAAGGCGTGGGCGACGATGTCGGAGCCGACGAACTCGGCCGGCGTCTTGGACAGGATCCGGGCGACGTCGAGAGCGACATTGCCGTTGCCGATCACCGCCGCGCCCTCCACCTCGAGCGGCGGCGCGAGGTCGGCGAATTCGGGATGGCCGTTATACCAGCCGACGAAGGCGGCCGAGCCGATCACGCCCGGCAGGTCGCTGCCCGGAATGTCGAGCGGCCGGTCGTTGGGCGCGCCGGTCGCCAGGATCACCGCGTCGTAAAGCTCCAGAAGCTCGGGGACGGAGACGTCGCGGCCGACCAGCACGTTGCCGACGAAGCGGACATTGTCGCTGAGCGCGACCTTCTCGTAGCGCCGGTAGACGCCCTTGATCGACTGGTGGTCGGGGGCGACGCCGAAGCGGATCAGGCCGTAAGGGACCGGCATCCGGTCGATCATGTCGACCCTGATTTCGTCGCCATAGGCTTTCTGAAGCGCCTCGGCGCTGTAATAGCCGGCGGGCCCCGACCCGATCACCGCGATATGCCGCATCCCGCCTCCCGCTCGCTGTCCGACGCCGATCTAGCCCGAAGCCGGCGCAAGGCAAAGGGGGGTGCCGGGCGCTAGCGGCGCTTGTCCTCGAGCAGCGCCGGCGCGCCGCGGCGGAGCCCCGCCTCCACCGCTTTGCCGAAAAAGCCCAGAGCGGGCGGCAGCAGCACGGCCACGCGCACCAGGCTCTCCTCGACGTCGATCGTCGCCTCGACCTTCTGGCCGAGGGCCGCGACGTCGAGCGTCAGCCGATCGCCCTGCCAGGCCGAAGCGACCTGCGCGCCGGCGGGCAGGTGCCCGGTGAGGCTGCCCATATTGTCGGCGATGCGCCGTTTCGCCTCCTCGGCGCCGAGGCGATGGGGAAGGTCGACGCTGATCGGATTGCTCATCGCGCCAATCTAGGCGCACTTCGGTCCGCTGCAAGCTGTATTATTCAACTAAGACGGAAGAATGCGACATTTGGGTGCAGGCCCTAAGGCTGACGCCAGTTGCACGTGCGGATCCGCGCGGCCGACAGGCTGCTGGTGTTGGTCAGCGCCTGATTGGTGCGCTGGCGGACGTTGAACGCGCTTTCATAGCGGATTTCGGGCGTCCCGAAGATCGCGTCGGAAACCAGCGGCTGATAATCGTAGACCACCTCCACGACCATGACCGCCGTGCCCGAGCTGGCCGAGATCGTGTTGCCCGCGGTGCCGACGCTCTGCAGCGTGGCGCTGGTCTGCCCCGTGCCCTGTGCGCCGTAGCGCGAGCTGGCATTCTTGACGCCGTCGCAGCGCTGCCAGCGGATCCACTGGCCGGTCGTGGCCCCGTTGGTGCCGGCGGTGTTGGGCTCGATGCTGGACAGGATGATCCGGCCGTTGTTGCGGAAATCGATATTGTCGCCGGTCATCTTGGCACCGGTCAGCAGCTCGATGACGTTGGACTCGTCGATGCTGTCGCGAACGCGCGAGGCGTTGTCGGCGGTCATCATCGCGATATTGGCGACGCGCAGGTGCGCCATGGCGAGGTTGGCGGATTCGAGCCCGCACAGGCCGAGGGTGGAAAGCACCGGCAAAGCCATCGCGAATTCGGTGAAGGCGAGCCCGCCTTCGCACCGGCGAAGGCGCGCGGCGAAGCTTCGAAAGGGGGACCAGGTGGCGTTCATCAATCCTCATCCGTTCCGCAAAGAATGGCGGCGTTGTTGACCGTCCGGCTCGCATAGGGCTGGTTGCGCAGCATCGTTTCCTGCACGATCTCGACATCGTCGCTCCAGCCGAGCAGCGACGCCATCGGGAACAGCCGCGGATAGGTCATCCGCACCTGCATTCGAACGACGTCCTCCGATCCGCCCATGCCGGTGCGGCCCATGTCGTGGCTGAACTTGCCGCTGCCGTTGATGTCGCGATAGCAGTCGGTGGCCCGGTTATAGACATTGGGCGCTCCCTGATCGGTGGTCAGCGGCTCCGCCACCGCGACGCCGGTGAAGTCCGAATAGGAATCGGTGTCGATCTCGATCTCCGCGTTGCGGGAGAATTCCTGCAGGCGGTTCGTGACATGGGTCTCGATCGCCGACATCGACACGCTGCCGACCGTCGCCATCCGCGACGCCTCGTGCAGCGAGCCCTGGATGATCGAGGTCACGTAGGAGCGGTAGCCGAGGTCGAACGTGCCCATCAGCAGCACGCAGAGCACGGGCAGGATGATCGCGAACTCGATGATCGTCGCGCCGCGTGCATCGCCTGCGAGGGCGCGAAGGCGTGCCCCCATCCTCACAGGGTGAGCCTCAGGGCGCCGATCTGGCTGCCGATCTGCCGGAAGCGGGCGATCAACGCAGCGCGGTCTCCCACGGTCGACGCTTGGTTGGCGTTGCTGGCGCAGTCGCGCATCTCGTTGCTGAGCGTGGTGCCGAAGGCGATCACCCAGATCGAGACGCCCATGCTCCTGGCGGCGGCGCAGACCATCTTGAAGCGCTGCATGTGACGTCCGTTCAGCTCGGCTTCCGAAGGCGCGGCCATGCCGCTGATGCGCTGGTCGTTCCGTTCGACGCCGTAGAGCGAGTAGATGCCGTTGTCCGTATCCATCTGGCCGTCGCTCATGAAGATGATGTGCCTGGAAACCGGCATGCCGCCGAACGTGTCCGGGCTGTCGGCGAAGATGCCGCCGTTGGAGATCATCCTCGCGCCCCAGATCATGCCGGTGTCGTGATAGGTGCTGCCGGTCGGCGTCAGGCCGTTGACGTAGGTGAGGAGGTCGGCGCGGCTCCAGGCCGCCAGCCGCCGCGCGGCCGCCGGGCAGGCGGTGCCTGCCAGCGAGGTGCCGGTCGTCGCATTCGCCGAGCCTCCGGTACGGCTATAAACGACTTGCGGGAACATGGGCCGCCAGCGCTCGTCGTCGTGGGACGGAATCAGATTGATGTCGAGGTCGTAGGCGGTCGACGGAATCGCCAGGTTCGACGGCGTGGTGGCGGTGATCAGGCTCGGTACCGAGGTCTTGCGCTCCTCGATGCAGCCGTTCCACGTCACGTTGGTCAATCCGATCTGATGGCCCAGGAGGGCGAGTTCGTGCGCGTCGTAGGTGCCCGACGTCGAGACATAGCCGTCATTCGCGACATTGCCGTCGGCGGAAATAGTGTCCCCCAGGCTCGCGATCTGGATCGAATTGCCGAGCTTGTACTGGCTCACGTCCAGCGATTCCTGCACGTAATTGGTGCCGCTGTAGCGGTAGCGGGTTTCATAATCCGTATTGGTCTGCACATAGCGCCGGCGGCAGCTCATCAGCTTGTCGTTCTTGTTGGTGCTGTGGTCGGGCGCGGTGGACCACCCCCAGTCGACGCCGGACGATTCGTTGTTCGAATAGGCCCGCGCCCAGGTGGGCGTGGGAGCCGGTCCGCCGCCCGAGGTGACGCTGGGCGTGAACCCCGTGAAAGCGACGTTCTGCCCATATTTGTCGCAGTCGCTCGAGGTGAGCGAGCTCGGATAGGTCTCCTCCACCGGCGGCAGGGGCGGATCCGGGTCCGCGACATAGGTCGTCAAGGTATAGCGCGACTCGCGCGACTGGTAGAGGACGTCGTCCAGCAGATAGTCCGGGTTCGCCGCCCGGATCAGCGCGCCGACGTTGACCGTGCTGGAATAGGGGACGACGCCGTAGCGCAGCCGCATCCCGTTGCCTTCGAGCTGGGTCTGGATCGGCCGGAGCTCGTCATAGAGCGCCATCACCGCGTCGCGCAGCGCGACGATCTTCTTGGTGCCGTTGAGATCCTGGTCCATCGAGCCGGTGACGTCGAGCACCAGCATCACGTCGGTGTTGACGAAGTTCAGCGAGGCGTCGCAGGTGACGTTGAGCGGCAAC
>Ga0070677_10000034_pt1 | contig 41098 bp, 36 predicted proteins | sample KBSM63metaG_FD_64674 | JGI IMG/M metagenome (GOLD analysis project Ga0070677, IMG submission 64674) | Miscanthus rhizosphere microbial communities from Kellogg Biological Station, Michigan, USA - KBS M6-3 metaG | ecosystem: Host-associated > Plants > Roots > Rhizosphere > Soil ... | reverse complement strand
AGGGAACGGCAGCGGCTCTGAGGGAGCGCCCGCCGTGCCTTCGGCGAGCCGTGCGCCCGGTGAGGAGGGCCGTGAAGTCAGCGGAACGCTTGTCGGGGCGAGCACGGGGAGAGGGAAAGGGGCCTTCGGCGCCCCCGGCCTGCACAGCGCCGGCGCCGATCCCGACGGGGCCTCGTGGGTCGCCGCCGCGATCGCCGCGGCCGCGCTGCTCTGCGCCCTGGGCGGGTCGAGGCTGGAGTTCCGCCGACGGGTGGTCCTGCCGTGATCGCCGCGATCGACCTCGGCGACGCCCTGGCCGACATCGCCACGGCGCTGCGGGTGCCGGTGCTGCTGGCCGCGGTGCTGATCCTGCTGCTCTGCGCGCTTGAGCTCGGGCGCTTCTGCTCGGAGCTCTGGCGGCGGCGGGTGCGGGCGAGGGACGTCGACCTCAGCTGCTTGGCCGAGCGGGCGATCGCCGATCCCGCCAAGGCGTCGCTCTACTCCTACAGTGCCCCCGGCGCGATCTCCGCCGAGGCGCTGGTCGAGGTCTCCGGCGCCGCCCGCGAGCCCGACCCCGCGGCCGCCACCGAGCGCGCTCTCGCCCGCTACGAGCTGGCGGTGCAGCGGCGCCTCGACCGCACCCGCCTCCTGGTCCGCGCCGGTCCCGCGGTGGGGTTGATGGGGACCCTGATCCCACTCGCTCCCGGTCTCGCCGCGCTCGGCGACGGCGACGTCGCCACCCTCGCCGACAACCTGCGCGATGCCTTCGGCGCGACCGTGGTCGGCCTGTTGGTCGGCACCATCGCCTTTGCCCTCACCCTTGCCCGCACCCGCATGTACACGGAGGACCTGGTGGCTCTGGAGCAGGCGGTGGAGCAGTGAGCGTCCCAATCGTCACGGTGATCACCGGGGGTTCGAGTCCGTGGCGATTGGGACGCGAACGAGGTGTTCTGAGGGGTGCGCGATGAGCCGGATCGGGCTCGGTCGTCATGGCCGGATCGCCGACAACGCCGGCGATCCGCTCGACGGCCTGGTCAACCTCTTCGACATCGGCATCGTCCTCGCCGTCGCTTTCCTGATCGCCGGCCTGACCCTGAGCGTGAACGCGCAAAGCAAGAAGGTCGAGCGACGCCCCGCCGCCGCGGCCGGAGCGAAAGTGCGGGTCCTCGCCCCGCCGAGCAGCTCCCAGAAGGCCCATGGTCGTGGGACGCCCGTCGGCCGCGCCTACCGCCTCGCCGACGGCCGCATCGTGATCGTCTCGCCGCGCTGAGCTCGCGCTCAGCCTTCGGCCGCGCCGGCGTCGAAGCCTTCCCTGTAGGTGCGCAGAAAGGCGGGCGACAGCGGCTTGCTGTCGGGGCTGTAGCGAGCGGCGGCGGAGAGGCGGCGGATCAGCTCGGCGTGGATGCCTTCGGTCTCTTCAGCTCCGTGTTCGGCCGCTCCCAGCAGGTAGCCGAGCTCGAGGTTCGCTTCGCCTCCCGGTTCCGCGCGAGCTTCCGCGTTGAGCTGCGTCACCGCATTGACCATCGACGTGCCGACGGTCGCGAGTTCCCCGCCCTTCTGGTTCTCGACCAGGCAGGCGCTGATCGGCGTCTCGCCGTCGAGCGTCACTTCGTCCGGCGCGGTCTTCAGCGCCCGCAGGTAGGTCTCGCTCCCTTCCAGACAGGCAACCGGCGTCGAGTCGTCCTGCTGCCCGCAGCCCGCCGCAAGGGCAGCGATGGCAATCAGGCAGAGGGCGACGAGGCGGCGCATCGGTCGCTCATCCTAAGCCTGCCGCCGTTCAGCCTCCTCGCTCAGATAGGGGCCGGGCTTGGGCCGCCGCTTGCCGCCGGGGAAGGCGAGGCGGAGGATGGTGCGCTGCACCATGCCCAGCTGGCGCCCGAACGGACCGGCGTTGTAGGGAAGCTCGTAGCGCTCGCAGACGTCCTTGACCTGCGGCGCGACCTCGGCGTAGCGACTGCTCGGCATGTCGGGAAAGAGGTGGTGCTCGACCTGGTAGCCGAGGTTGCCGGAGGCGACGTGGAAGAGCGGGCTGCCTTCGATGTTGGCCGAGCCGAGCAGTTGGCGCACGTACCAGCCGCCCCGCGTCTCGCCCTCGACCTCCTCCTCGCTGAAGGTGTAGGTCTGGTCGGGGAAGTGACCGCAGAAGATGATCGCGTAGGCCCAGGCGTTGCGAATCACGTTGGCGGTGGCGTCGGCCTTGGCCGTTTCCCGGCCCCCTTCCAAGCCGCGCCGCAGGGCGCGGCCGGCGACGCCCGCCAGGCCACCACGCCGCCGCCGTCCGGTCCGGGTCTCCCGCAGGACCGATCCCGCCTCGAACGCCGCCGCGGCCAGGCCGCTCAGCAAGGGCCAGGCGACGTAGTCCTTGAGGGCCTGGTCCTTCACCTTGGTGCCGATCGCGAGCAGCTCTTCACGCACCTTGGCCTTTGACTTCTCACCGCTCTCGATCGCCTCGAAGTTGAGGTCGTGCACGGCCACGCCCCACTCGAAGAAAGCGGCCAGGAGCAGGTTGTAGAAGGGCTGCAGGAGGTAGACCGGGTGCCACTTCTGCTCCGGGTCGATGCGCATGATCTCGTAGCCCAGGTCGCGGTCCTTGCCGCGCACGTTGGTGAAGGTGTGGTGCTCGTAGTTGTGCGAGTGCTTCCAGGCGTCGGCCGGCGAGACGTTGTCCCAGTCCCAGGTCGTGGAGTGGATGCGCGGATCGTTCATCCAGTCCCACTGCCCGTGCATGACGTTGTGGCCGATCTCCATGTTCTCGAGGATCTTGGCCGCCGACAGAGCGGCGGTCCCGGCCACCCATGCCGAGCGGCGGCGCGAGGCAAGCAGCAGCACCCGGCCCAGGATCGCCAGGCGGCGGTGCATCGCGATCATGCTCTCGATGTAGCGGCGGTCGCGATCGCCCAGGTCGGCCATCACCCGGTCGCGGATCGCGTCGAGCTCCTCGCCGATCGCATCCAGCTGCTCGGGCGAGAGCCGCGCCAGCGGGTTCTCCTCGGTCGGCGCCTGCGGTGGTTTGGCTGTGGCTGTGCTCATCTCATTCCCTTTCGCTAAAGCTCGATTTGGACTTCTCCCTCGGGCGCGTTGACGCAGGTCCGCACCATCTCGTTCTCGGTTTCGTGCACCTCTCCGGTGCGCAGGTCGCGCACGGCGCCGGCCCGCAGCCGACCGACGCAGGTGTGGCAGATCCCCATCCGGCAGCCGAAGGGCAGGCAGGCACCCGCCTCCTCACCGGCCGCCAGGATCGGCGTGTCCCCGTCGCAGTCGGCCTCGATGCCGCTGCTCAGGAAGCGCACGCGCCCTCCCGCCGCGGTCGCCCCCTCGCTACCGACGATCGGCTGGAAGCGCTCGATCGAGAGGCGACCGGGATCTCCCTGCTCCTGCCAGTGCGCGCGCAGCTCGTCGAGCATCTCGCCTGGCCCCGAGGCGAAGGTGTCGCGCTCACGCCAGTCGGGACAGACGCGGTCAAGGTCTGCCGGCGCGAGGCGCCCGCCTTCGCCGGTGAGCTGCAGGTGCAGGCGCATGCCGTCGTGTCGGGAGTCGATCTCGCGCAGGCGCTCGGCGAAGATCACGCCCTCCGCCGTGCGAGCCGAGTGGAGGTGGACCACATCGTCCAGCTCACCGTTGCGGTCAAGGCTGTGCAGCATCGACATGATCGGGGTGATACCCGAGCCTGCCGAGATGAAAAGGATTCGCCGCGGCGCGGGCGAGGGGAGGACGAAGGTGCCTTCGACGCCGCCGAGGCGGACGATGTCGCCCAGTCGGGCCCGCTGGGTCAGGTAGGGCGAGACGACACCGGTGGGGACCAGCTTCGGGGTGATCCCGATGCAGCCGTCCGCGCGCCCCGGCTCGGTCGTCAGCGAGTAGGCGCGCCAGTGATGGACGCCGTCGACGACGACGCCGATCCGCAGGTACTGTCCCGGCAGGTGGCCCGGCCACTCGAAGCCCGGCCGGATCAGCACCGACACCGCGCCGTCCGCCTCGGGCGAGATCCGCTCGATCCTGCCGCGCAGTTCGCGGCTCGACCAGAGCGGGTTGATCAGTTCGAGGTAGTCGTCGGGCAGCAGCGGCGTGAAGAGCGAGCGCAACGCCTGCAGCGCTCGCTGGCGGCGGGCCGGAACGTTGGGTGTAGCAGCGGTCTCAGCCATCCTTACCTAAAGAACGTTACCTCGTTTGAGGTAACACTAAACAAGGAAAAGCTGTCCTGTGACCAAGCCCACGCAAGGGATAACGGCCTGAACGGCTATCGCGGGGGAACTGTTCCTACTGTGGGCGGCTAATCGCCGCGGGCGGAGACGCCACCGCCGCAGAACGCCCCGACGCCGCCGGGAGGACCTGTGGGGAGTTTCTGCGGGGGCGATTTCGTCCGCGGCTGGCGCGTCTTGCGGGCGCCGGCGGGGCCGGTGGGGAAGATTTCGACCCATTCGGCGAGCTGGAACATCGGCGTCGCCGGGTGCTGCCAGGAAAGATGGAGGTGGTTGCCGCAGCCGTGACCGGCATCGCCGTTGTAGCCGACCCAGCGGAAGGGCGGCACCGGTTTGTTCTGTTCGGGCTCGGCCCATTCGGCGAGGCGCGTGATCGGTTCCCAGCTCGCGTCGCATTTGCCCATCGTGCCGCCCAACGGCACGATGTCGACGGCGAGGCCGTTGTAGTGATCGGAGTTTTTGACGTGGCACATGTTGCAGCCGACGTGTTCGCCGTCGGGCAGCGGGCCGGAGTAGCCGTCGGTGACGTAGATCGGGTAGCGGGCGGCGATCCAGCGCAGGTCGCCGACGATCCGCTTGTCGACCATGTCGCCCTCTTCGTGGGGGATCGAGGCGGGAATCGGCACGATTTCCCCGGCCGCGTAGACGAGCCGGGTCGAGGTCGGCCCGGCGGCGGCGGCGTTCGCGGCCAGCAGGCCAAGGGTGAGCAGCGCCGCGAGCGCGAGCAGCGCTCTCCCCGTCTTCTCCGCGGCCGATGCCATGACTCCCCTCATCGGATCGCCGGACCGTTCACTTGAGAACGGCAATGCACCGGTAGGGTTTCGCCGGGCTATGGCGACGGTGCGCGAGGCGACATTCGATCTTTTCCGCGAGCTGGGGATGACGACGATGTTCGGCAACCCCGGCTCGACCGAGCTGCCGATGCTCGCCGACTTCCCCTCGGACTTCCGCTACGTGCTCGGCCTGCAGGAGGCGGTCGTGGTCGGCATGGCCGACGGCTACGCGCAGGCGTCGGGCCGGACGACGATGGCCAACCTGCACACCGCGCCGGGCGTCGGCAACGCGATGGGGGCGATCTTCAACGCCCAGGCCAACCACTCGCCGCTGCTCGTCACCGCCGGCCAGCAGGCGCGGGCGCAGATCACCCTGCAGGCCAACCTGACCAACCGCGACGCGATCCGCATGCCGCACCCGCTGGTCAAGTGGTCCTTCGAGCCGGCCCGGGCCGAGGACGTGCCGCTCGCCCTCGCCCACGGCGCCCACCTCGCCGGCCTGCCGCCCAAGGGCCCGACCTTCGTCTCGCTGCCGATGGACGACTGGTACGCCGAGGTCGATCCCGGCGACGCCCACGAGGCGATCGCCCGCAAGGTCGACGGGCGGGCCGTCGCCGACCCCGCCGCGCTGCGGGTGCTCGCCGACCGGCTCGAGAACGCCTCCAACCCGGTGATGGTCGCCGGCCCCGACATCGACGCATCCGGTGGCTGGGACGAGGCGATCGCGCTCGCCGAGCGCCAGCATCTGCCGGTCTGGGCGACGCCCGCCCCCGGCGGCGGTCGCCTCGGCTTCCCCGAGAACCACGCCAACTTCCGTGGCGTCCTGCCGCCGGCGATCGGCCCGGTCGGGCAGACGCTCGAGGGCCACGACCTGATCCTCGTCGTCGGCAGCTCGGTCTTCCCCTACTACCCCTACATCCCCGGGCCGCTGCTGCCCGAGGGGGCGAAGCTGGTCGCGATCACCAGCGATCCCGACGAGGCGGCGCGGGCGCCGATGGGCGACGCGCTCGTCGCCGACGTCAAGCTGACGCTGACGGCCCTCATCGCCGAGGTGCCGGAGTCGAGCCGTCCCGTCCCCGAGCCCAACCAGGGCCCGCAGGAAATCCCGCCCACCGACCCGCTCAACCCCTCGACCGTCCACACCGCGCTCGGCGAGGTCTTTCCCGAGGACGGCATCGTCGTGCTCGAGTCGCCCTCCAGCACGCTCGCCCTGCGCAACCAGCTGCGCCTCTCGCGGCCGGGCAGCTACTACTTCGCCGCCGGCGGCGGTCTCGGCTTCGGCCTCGCCGCCTCGGTCGGTGTGCAGCTCGCCCAGCCCGACCGCCCCGTCGTCTGCGTGATCGGCGAGGGCTCGGTCCAGTACGCGGTCAGCGCCTTCTGGAGCGCCGTCGCCTACAAAGTTCCGGTCACCTTCCTTGTCGTGCGCAACGAGGAGTACGCGATCCTCAAGTGGTTCGCCGACGTCGAGCAGGTCAGCGGCGCCCCCGGCCTCGACCTGCCCAAGCTCGATGTAGCCGCGGTCGCCGAGGGCTACGGGGTCAACGCGACCCGGGTGAAGGACCGAGACGAGGTGCGCGACGCGCTGGAGAAGGCAATCGCCTCCTCGCGGCCGGAGCTGGTCGAAGTCCCGGTCGCGCCGGGGATGTCCCTCTTCTAAATTGAGCTGACCATGGCGCTGCTGGAGAGGAAGCTCCCACCGCCCCCGGCAGCAGACCCCGCGCCCGACCGCGCGCCGGACTCGCTTGCCTCGGGGGTCGCGGAGCCACTGCGCCGGGAGCTCGAAGAGCTGCTCGGACCTGACCGCGTCCTCGCCCGCGCCTCCGACCTCATCCGCTACGCCTCCGACGCCAGTCCCTACCGGCTCTTCCCGCAGGCGGTGGTGATGGCCCACGATGCCGGCGACGTCGCCAAAGTGCTCGCCTACGGCAAGCGCAGCGGCATCCCGGTCACCTTCCGCGCCGGCGGCACCAGCCTCAACGGCCAGGGCCAGACCGAGGGGATCCTCGTCGACGTGCGCCGCCACTTCGGCGGCGTCGCGGTCGAGGACGGGGGGGAGCGCGCCAGGGTCAAGCCGGGGACCGTGCTCGGCCACGCCAACCGCGTGCTCGCCCCGCTCGGGCGCAAGCTCGGGCCCGACCCGGCCAGCACCGACATCGCCTGCGTCGGCGGCGTGATCGCCAACAACTCCGGCGGCATGCGCTGCGGCATCAGCAAGGACTCCTACTCGACCGTGCGCTCGATGACCCTGGTGCTCGCCTCGGGGACGACGATCGACACTGCCGAAGCCGGCGCGGCCGAGCGCTTCGCCGCCGAGGAGCCGCAGCTCGCCGCCGGCCTGGAAGCGATCCGCGACGAGATCCGTGCCGACACCGAGCTGAGCGAGCGGATCCGGCGCAAGTTCGCGATCAAGAACACCACCGGCTACCGGCTCTGCGCCTTCCTCGACGCTGAGGAGCCGCTGGAGATCTTCCGCCGCCTGGTCGTCGGCTCCGAGGGCACGCTCGCCTTCGTCGCCGAGGCGGTTTTCGAGACCGTCCCGCTGCCCGCCCGCACGACGACTTCCTGGATCCACTTCCCCGGCATCGAGGAGGCGATCGGCGCGGTGCGTGAGCTGGTCGACAGCGGCGCCACAGCGGTCGAGCTGATGGTCGCGCCGGCCCTGATCACCGCCGCCTGGAACATGGTCGGGGCGCCGGAGGAGTGGAAGGAGCTGCCGCCCGAGTCGGCGGTGCTGCTGGTCGAGTACGGCGGCGCCGACGAGGACGAGCTCGCCTCCCAGGTCGCCAAGGCCGAGGAGATCATCTCCCACCACGAGACGATCCAACCGTTCGCTTTCACCCGCGAGGAGGAGGAGATCGAGCTGGCCTGGCGCGTGCGCGAGGGCCTGCACGGCCTGATCGGCCGCATCCGCATCCCCGGCACGGCGCTGATCGTCGAGGACGTCTGCGTCGCCCCGGAGCGGATCGCCGAGGGCGCCCGCGACCTGCAGGCGCTGCTCGGCGAGCACGGTTTCCTTCCTGGCGTCGCCGGCCATGCCTCCGCCGGCAACCTGCACTTCATGCTCACCCCGGACTTCGCCAAGGCGGAGGACCTGGAGCGCTACGAGGCCTTCATGGCGAAGCTGGTCGAGCTGATCGTCGGCAAGTACGACGGCTCGCTGAAGGCCGAGCACGGGACCGGGATCAACATGGCCCCTTATGTGGAGCGCGAGTGGGGGGAGCAGGCGACCGAGCTGATGTGGCGGGTCAAGCGGCTCGCCGATCCCGACGGCGTGCTCAACCCCGGCGTCGTCCTCAACCGCGACCCCGACGTCCACCTGCGCAACCTGAAGACGACGCCGCCGATCGAGGAGTCGGCGACGACCTGCGTCGAGTGCGGCTTCTGCGAGCCGGTCTGCCCCAGCCGCGACCTGACGACGACGCCGCGCCAGCGGATCGTGCTGCGGCGCGAGATCGCCCGCCAGTCCGAGAGCTCGCCGCTGCGGCGGGCGCTGGAAGAGGAGTACGAGTACGACGGGCTGGAGACCTGCGCCGCCGACGGCTCCTGCCAGCTCGCCTGTCCGGTCGGGATCGACACCGGCAAGCTGGTCAAGGAACTGCGCCACGGGCAGCATGGCGAGCGGGCCGAAGCGGCGGCGCTGAGCGCGGCCAAGCGCTGGAAGAGGGTCGAAGCGGCTTCGCGACTGGGACTGCGATTGGGCGGACCTCTCGCGCGGCGGACCAAGCGGGGGCGTGGACTACCGGGGGCCGCACGGTGGGGAGGAGGGGATGACCCTCGCCCGACAAAAGCGGGGAGTGTCGGGAGAGGGTCATCCCCTCCTCCCCAGAGCGCAGTCGCCGCCGTCTACGTCCCTAGCTGCACCAACCGGATCTTCGATGGGAATCCTGTCGAGGCACTGGTCGCGGTGTCAGCTCGTGCGGGCATGCCAGTTCGGATACCGGACGACGTTGCGGGGAGCTGCTGCGGGTTGCCGTTTGGCTCGAAGGGCTTCGGGGCGGCACACGCGCACAAGGCGAACGAGATGGTGGAGAAGCTCTGGGAGTGGAGTGAGGAGGGGAGGCTGCCTGTCGTGATCGACGCGGCCTCCTGTACGGAGTCGATCGGCAAGCAGGGCGAGGGCGTGCTCAGCGAGGAGAACGCTGAGCGCATTGCCCAGCTGGAGATCCTCGACTCGGTTGCCTGGGCTCACGACCACCTCTTGCCCAAGCTGCAGATCGTCGGCCGGGTCGGCTCCGCCACCGTGCACCCGACCTGCGCCACCCGCCATATGGGCCTGGCGCCCCGTCTGCGCGCGCTCGCCCGGGCTCTTGCGGACGACGTCTACGTCGCCCCCTCGGCGACCTGCTGCGGCTTCGCCGGCGATCGCGGCATCTCCCACCCCGAGCTGACCGCGGCCGCGACCCGACCCCAGGCCGAAGAGCTGGCCGGCCGCCACTTCGACGCCCGCCTCTCCAATAACCGCACCTGCGAGATCGGCCTCAGCCGCGCCACCGGCGCCGACTACGAGTCGATCGTGATCCTGCTCGAGCGGCTGACCCGAAAAACCTGATCGCTTGATGACCCTATGGGGTCAGGAAAGCATCAGGATTTCAATCGCGCCGCCTCTCAGCGTTTGGCAGCGGCAACGGCCGCGGCGCCCTGCTCATCGCTCTCGGACTCCACCTCGAGCACCGCCTTGACCATCCGCCGATCGCTCTCCATTCGCTTGTCGAGCAGCGGATTGAGGATGCCGCGCAGGGCGGAGACGTAGCGCCACCAACGCGGCGCGAAGATCCGTGGCGAGCGTTCTTCGATCCCGCGCACGATCGCGGCGCCCGCCTCGCTGGGCGGGATCCGCTTGAGCAGGAAGTCCGGTGTGTTTTCCTGCAGGCGCTCGGAGCCGGGGCGCGCGACCGCGTCCTGGACCATTTTCGTGTCGACCCAGCCGAAGTAGGCGACGCCGGCGCTGGCGCCGAGCGGCGTCAGCTCGGTCCGCAGCGCCCGCCCCAGCGACTCCACCCCCGCCTTGGCGACCGCGTAGGGGCTGTTGAGGACCCCGTTCATGAAGGCGTAGACAGAGGAGGTGACGACGACGTGGCCTTTGCGCTCGACGATCTGCGGCAGCGCGGCCCGCACCGTGCGCCAGACGCCGAGCAGGTCGACCTCGAAGACCCGCTCCCATTCCTCGACCGAGATGCCTCGCGTCGTGGCGGTCTGTCCCTGGGCGATGCCCGCGTTGGCGACGACGATGTCGAGGCCGCCGAAGCGCTCGACCGTCTCGGCGACGGTCTGCATGACGGCGCTGTGGTCGGTGACGTCGGTGGCGATCCCGATCGCCCGCTCGCCGATCCGCTCCGCCGCCTCACGCGCCTCGCCCGCGTTGAGATCGACGACGACGACCGAGGCACCGCGCATGTGCAGTTGGCGCGCGGTCTCGAAGCCGATGCCGCGGGCGGCGCCGGTGACCAGCGCCACCTTGCCGTTGGGATCGAAGGCGGGCACGGCGGCAAGACTAGCCCGTACCGGCGCCGACGGGCGGCGACCGCAAGCGCGAGCCGCTCCTAGAATCACTCGTTCATGCCCGCGGGGTTCACACCAGTCGATACCAAGCAGTCCTTCCCAGAGTTGGAGGAGCGCGTGCTGGAGCGCTGGCGTGAGCGCGACGTCTTCGCCCGCTCGCTCGCTCAGCGTGAGGGGGCGCCGCTGTGGAACTTCTACGAGGGTCCGCCGACCGCCAATGGGCGCCCCGGCTCCCACCACGTCCTCGCCCGCGTCTTCAAGGACGTCTACCCGCGCTACCGGGCGATGTGCGGCTACCGGGTGCCGCGCAAGGCGGGCTGGGACTGCCACGGCCTGCCGGTCGAGATCGAGGTCGAAAAGCAGCTCGGCATCTCCTCCAAGCAGGAGGTCGAGGAGTACGGCATCGACAGGTTCAACCAGCGCTGCCGCGCCTCGGTCTTCGAGTACGTCGAGGAGTGGAACCGGCTGACCGAGCGGATCGGCTTCTGGATCGACCTCGACGACCCCTACGTCACGCTCGAGAACGACTACATCGAGTCGGTCTGGTGGTCGCTGAAGCAGCTCTGGGAGAAAGAGCGCCTCTACGAGGGCCACAAGGTCGTGCCCTATTGCCCGCGCTGCGGCACTGCCCTTTCTTCCCACGAGGTCGCGCTCGGCTACCAGGACGTCGAGGACCCATCCATATACGTACGCTTCAAGTTGCTCGGCGAGGACGGTGCCGAGAGCGGCGAGTCGCTGCTGGTCTGGACGACGACGCCCTGGACGCTGCCCGGCAATGTCGCGGTCGCGGTCGCGCCCGAGGTCACCTACGTGCGAGCGCGCTACGAAGGCGAGATCCTGATCCTCGCCGAGCCCCTGCTCGAGCGCGTGCTGGGGGAGGACGCCGACGTGCTCGAGAAGCTGCCCGGCTCGTACCTGCTCGGCCGTCGCTACGCGGGCCCGATCTTCGAGTTGGAGGATCAGCCGGCCAACGCCTTCCATGTCGTCGCCGGCGATTTCGTCACCACCGAGGACGGCACCGGCCTCGTCCACATCGCCCCCGCCTTCGGCGAAGACGACTACGCGGTCGCCGCCGCCGAGGGAATCTTCGACCCGACCGATGCCGGCTCGCTCTTCAACCCGGTCAACCTCGACGGCCGCTTCGACCGCCGTGTCAGCGGCTTCGAGGGCCACTTCGTCAAGGACCCGGCGACGACCGAGGCGCTGATCGCCGACCTCGCCACCCGCGGCCTGCTCTTCCGTGAGCAGGTCTACGAGCACGCCTACCCGCACTGCTGGCGCTGCGGAACGCCGCTGCTCTACTACGCCAAGTCGAGCTGGTACATCTCCACCTCGCAGGTGCGCGACGGCCTGCTCGCCAACAACGAGACGATCGGCTGGCACCCCGAGCACATCAAGGACGGTCGCTTCGGCAAGTGGCTGGAGAACAACGTCGACTGGGCGCTCTCGCGCGACCGCTACTGGGGCACGCCGCTGCCGATCTGGAGTTGCGCGAGCGACGGCTGCGAGGAGCGGACCTGCATCGGCTCGTTAGAGGAGCTGCGCGAGCGGGCTCAGGGTGAGGTGCCCGACGATCTGCACCGCCCCTACATCGACGACGTCGTGCTCGATTGCGCCAAGTGCGGCGGCGAGATGCACCGGATCAAGTCGGTGATCGACACCTGGTACGACAGCGGCGCGATGCCCTTCGCCCAGTTCCACTACCCGTTCGAGAACGAGGAGCTGTTCGCCGAGCGCTTCCCGGCCGACTTCATCTGCGAGGCGATCGACCAGACCCGCGGCTGGTTCTACACGCTGCTGGCCGAGTCGACCCTGCTCTTCGAGCAGTCGAGCTATCGCAACTGCGTCTGCCTCGGCCTCATCCTCGACCCCGAGGGGCAGAAGATGTCGAAGAGCAAGGGCAACGTGGTCGAGCCCTGGGACGTGATCGCCGCCCACGGCGCCGACGCCTTCCGCTGGTACTACCTGACTGCCCAGCAGCCCTGGTCGGGCTACCGCTTCTCGGTCGACACCGTCGGCGAATCGGTCCGCCAGTTCCTGCTCACCCTTTGGAACACCTATTCCTTCTGGGTCCTCTACGCCAACGCCGAGGATCTCGGGCCCGCCGACTTCGCCGGCGTTCCAGAGCCCAGCGACGATCTCGACAGGTGGGTCCTCTCCAAGCTTCAGTCGACGATCGCCACGGTGCGCGAGAAGATGGACGAGTTCGACTGCACCGCCGCCGGCCGGGCGATCGCCGAGTACGTCGAGGAGCTCTCCAACTGGTACGTGCGGCTCTCGCGGCGTCGCTTCTGGGAGGGCGACCAAGCCGCCTTCGCCACCCTGCGCCACTGTCTGCTCGAGGTCGTCGCCCTGCTTGCCCCCTTCACGCCATTCCTCGCCGAGGAGATCCACCTCAACCTCGCCGGCGGGGTGGGGGAGGAGCTCGGCGAGCTGCCCGACTCAGTCCACCTGCGCGACTTCCCCGAGCCTGACCCGGAGCTTGCCGACGCCGAGCTGGAGGCGGCCATGGATGCGGTCCGTCTCACAGTTGAGCTCGGCCGCGCCGCCCGCGCCCAGGCCAGGGCCAAGGTGCGCCAGCCGCTGCGCCGCGCCGTGATCGTCGCCAACGACGCCGAGCGCGCCGCGATCGAGGCCCGCGCCGACCTCGTCACGGCCGAGCTCAACGTCAAGGAGCTCGATTTCGTCAGCGACGAGTCGGAGCTGGTCAGCTACGAGGTCAAGCCCAACTACCGCTCGCTCGGTCCCCGCTTCGGCAAGCACATGCCGCAGGTGGCAGCCGCGGTCGAGGCGCTCGACCCGACCACAGTCGCCGACGTGATGGCGCGCGGCGACGGCGTCGGAATCAACGTCAACGGCGACGAGCACGAGCTCACCCCCGACGACGTCACCCTTTCCCTGCAGCCCCTGGAGGGCTATGAGGTCGAGGCGGAGGCGGGCCACGCCGTCGCCTTGCAGCTCGAGCTCGACGACGAGCTGCGCCGCGAGGGCCTCGCCCGCGAGATCGTCCACGCCGTCCAGAACGCCCGCAAAGCGGCGGGCCTCGACATCTCCGACCGGATCGAGCTCAGCCTCGGTGGCGACGAGGAGCTGCTCACCGCCGCCCGTGAGCACGAGTCCTACGTCACCGGCGAGGTCCTGGCCACCACCGTCGCCTACGACGCCGCCGACTCAACCCCGGTCCGCGTCGACGGCCGCGACCTCCACATTCACGTCACAAAGGTTTGACACCGTGCGCACCACGCGTGCGCCCGAAATGTTTACGGTGCAATCATGCACGTGATGAGGGAGAGTTGGACCGACGCCCGCCTCGACGACTTCCGAGTAGAAGTCGATCGTCGTTTTGACGAGGTCGACCGTCGCCTTGAGAAAGTCGAGGCTGAAATCAAGGACCTGCGCAGCGAGATGAAAAGCGGCTTCGAAGCCGTCAACAAGACGATGATCAACGGCGTCCTCATCCTCTCCGGCTCCTACATCGCCGGCTTTGCAGCACTGGTCGGGCTTGTAGCGACCCAGATCTGACTGCGAACACGTTGCAGGGATAGAAAATCGGATGCCCCTTCCCCGAAAGCCGTCGCGCAGCTGGGTCGTCCCAAGCACTTCGATGCGTGGTCCCTGAGCTTTCCGGGAAGGGGCATCCGATTTTCTTCACCGCAGCGAGCTTCGCCGAGCAGCGAGCTTCGAAAGCTCTCCGAGGGCGAGCTCGCGTGAGCTGAGCCGCGCAGGCAGCTTTCGGCCGAAGCTTGGAACGGGGACCGGCGGGCGTGTTGGAGGGCCCGGGACGCCCCCTCCACGGAGGCTCAGCGACCCCGCTCGAGCCCTTCGAGCTCGATCAGCTGCGCGACGGTCTCCGGGGAGGGGGCGTCCCGGGCCCTTTACCTCGATGGGGGGGTCAGTCCTTCGACTCACCAATGATGAAGTCGGATTTCTTCGAATCCGAGAACTTCACCCAACAGTGATCCGGAGCAACCCCGGCGACGTCGATCAGGGCCGCTTCGATGCGCTTGGCGATCTCCGCCTTCTGCTCATCGGAGCGGCCCTCGTACCAGTGGACGTGAACGAAGGGCATCGGCGCTCTCCCGCTTAGGCGAGCGCCGGCTCCAGCTCGGCCTCGAGGCGACGCTTGGGCATCGCGCCGATCACCTTCTTGGCGATCGCCCCGTCCTTGAAGAGGATCAGGGTCGGGATCGAGAGGACTTCGTACTGCGCGGCGGTCTGCTGGTTCTCGTCGACGTTGATGCTGACGATGTCGAGGTCGTCGCGCTCGGCGTCCATCTCCTCGAGAACCGGATGGACGACGCGGCAGGGACCGCACCAGGGAGCCCAGAAGTCAACGAGGACGGGACCCTCGGCGTCGAGGACCTTTTCCTTGAAGCTTGCGTCTGTCACGTCGTTGAGTTTGCCTGTCACTGGATTCTCTCCTGGAGTCGGGTTTCGACGCTCAATACTTCATAAAGTATAGCGCCGCCTGCAAGGTGTCGATCATGACCCACTACCCCCTCCGCGCGCCTTTCCATCCCGAGGCGCGCTTCGCCCAGAGCGCTCGCTAGCGTGGTGGTGTGACCAACGCTGAGATCGCCGCCGCCCTCGATGAGCTGGGGGTCCTCTACGAGCTCGACGGGGCGGTCAAATACCGCGTTCTCGCCTACGGGACGGCGGCGCGGGCGATCCGTGAAAGCCCGGTCTCGGTGGCCGACCTGGCCGCCGAGGGACGGGCGACCGAGATCCCCGGAGTCGGCAAGACGCTGGCGGAAAAGATCGACGCGCTGATCGCGACCGGCGAGATCCCCGCCGCGGTGAAGCTGAAGGCAAAGTTCCCGCCGACGCTGATCGAGGTGACGCGGGTCCCGGGGGTGGGGGCGAAGACCGCCCGCCGCCTCTTCGACGAGCTCGGGGTGGCGACGCTCGACGATCTCCGGGCCGCAGCGGAGGGCAAACGGATCCGCGAGATGAAAGGGCTCGGCCCCAAGGTCGAGGAGAACGTGCTCGCCGGCGTCGAGCGCCTGGGCGAACCGGGCGAAGGCTCCGACCGGGTGCTGCTCTCGACCGCCAAGCCGATCGCCGAGGAGCTGGCGCGGATGCTGCGCGAACACCCCGCCGCCGACCGGGTCGAGGTCGCCGGCTCGGTGCGCCGCTGGGCCGAGACCTGCAAGGACATCGACCTGATCGCCACCGCCGAGGAGCCACAGGAGCTTGCCGAGCATCTCGTCGCCAGCCCGCTGATTTCCGCCGCCGGCAAACCGGGGCCGAACGGGGTGCGGGCCCAGACCCAGAACGGCATCTCGGTCGACCTGCGCATCGTCGCGCCGGAGGCCTTCGGCAACCTGCTGCAGCACTTCACCGGCTCCCAGGCCCACAACGTGCAGCTGCGCGAGGAGGCGGTCGGGCGCGGTCTCTCCGTCTCCGAGCACGGCATCACCGAGGTCGAGAGCGGCGCGGTCGAGCTCTGCGCCGGAGAGGAGGAGGTTTACGAGCACCTCGGCTACGCCTACGTCGAGCCGGAGCTGCGCGAGGGCCGCGGCGAGCTGAAGGCGGCGCGTGAGGGCAAGTTGCCGGAGCTGATCTCACTCGACGACATCCGCGGTGACCTGCACTCCCACACGACGCTCTCGGACGGGCGCAACACACTGGAGGAGATGGCCGAAGCGGGGCGCGAGCGCGGCTACGCCTACCTGGCGATCACCGACCACTCGGCGAGCCACGGCTTCGGCGACCACGTCACCGAGGAGCGGCTCTGGGAGCGGATCGAAGAGGTCGCCGACTGGAACAAGGGCAAGCGCGGGTTTCGCCTGCTCGCCGGCTCGGAGGTGAACATCGGCCTCGACGGCTCGCTCGACTACTCCGAGGACGTGCTCGCGGCGCTCGACTGGGTCATCGCCAGCGTCCACACCTCCTTCGCGGTCTCGGAAAAGGAGATGACCGCGCGGGTGCTCGCGGCGATCGAGAATCCGCACGTCAACTGCATCGGCCACCTCACCGGCCGCCTGATCGGGCGCCGTGAGCCCTACGGGATCGACGTCGAGGCGGTGGCGGAGGCGGCGGCCCGCACCGGCACGATGATCGAGATCAACGGCAACCCCAATCGCCGCGACCTCTCCGAGCACCACGCCCGCCTCGCCGTCGACGCCGGCGTCACGATCGTGCTCGACACCGACGCCCACGGGGTCGAGACGCTCAACAACATGTCCTACGCGGTGGCAACAGCGCGCCGGGCATGGCTCACCGCCGCCGACGTCGCCAACACCAGGGACTGGCGGGATTTCTCGAAGCTGATCGAGCGGTAGCGGTCAGCGCGACCGCGTTGCCTATTCCAGCGCGAAGACGACGCGCACCGAGGCCGTGACCGTCGATGCGCCCGGCTTGGCGGGAGGGCTGGGGGCCGCCGCCGCGCCCTTCTCGTTGGCCGCCCCGCGTTCGATCGGCACCGCTTCGGTGCTTTCTTCGATCGTCAGCGCCGGCCCCAGCGTCGCCCCGGCACGGGTGGCCAGGGTTGCCGCCTTCGCCTTCGCCTGATCGAAGGCCGCGAGCAAGGTGTTGTTGTACGCGGCTTCGGGGTTGCTGGAGAAGAAGTCGGGGCCGCGCGTACCGGTTGCGCCGGCGGCGACCGCGGCGTTGACCAGGTCGCCGGCGCGGTCGGGCTCGTGCAGGACGACGCCGACTCCCTCCGAGGCGCGGTAGGTCGTGCGTTTGCCGCGCACCGTTTTGCGGACCGAGATCTGGCCGGTGGTGACGTCGCCCGCGCCGATCCCCGGCGTCCCCTGCACCGCGGCGATCACCGCCCGCAACCGCACCGCGACGATTCGCAGCGCGGCTTGCCGGGTTTTGCGTTCGACGCTGACCGAGAAGCCGAGTTTCGCCGCGTCGTTGGGGACCTTCTGCGTCGCCGAGCCCTTGACCGTCACCGTGCGTTCGACGGCGCCGGCGCTGGCCGGGAGGAGCAGGGCGACAACCAGCGCGGCGAGCGGGAAGAAGGTGCGGCGGATCATCTGAGCTGACGCTACCCGGCGTCGCCGACGATCACTCAGGCCCGGCGCAGGTGATCACTGCGCAGGCCCGGGCTGCGGACCAGTTGCACGGGTCGCAGTGCCGAGTTGGGGACGACGTAGAACTTGACCCCGTCGCGCTGCTCGATTGCCAACACGGCGGCCTCGCGACTATGCCAGGCGAGGGAGACGAGCAGCGCGTAGCCGGCGGCGATCGCGGACACCCCGGGGAAGAAGACGCCGAGCACGCCCGCCGCAACCGCCGTCAACCCGATCGGCCAAAGCCGCGCGAAGGCGATCCGGGCCGGCGTCTCGGGAGGGAGCGAGGTGGCGGTGCGAGCCCGAGCGAGGGCGACGCGCAGTGCCTCCGCCGCCCGGCTCGGGCGGCCCAGGTAGAAGCCGACGAGCAGCGCGATCAACCACCAGGCGGCCGCCACGACGAGCGTGCGCGTGTCGCTGTCGCGGTTGGTCGCCACGGCGGTGACCGCCGCCAGCGCCGTTGCCTCGGCTCCGGTTAGCAGGACGGTGACGCGCAGCAGGTCGGAGAAAGGCATCGCTAGGCCGCCAGCTCCTCGAGCAGGGCCAGCCAGCCGGAGGGACCGTCGACGGCGACGTCGCACTCCTCGACCAGCTCGGGCGGCGCCTCGGGGGAGACGACGCCGACGCAGACCGCGGCCTCCAGTCGCCCCTCCTCATTCAGCTCCCGCAGTCGCCGGAAGGCATCGAGGTCGGTGCGGTCGTCCCCGGCGTAGGCGGCCGCGGCGATCTCTCCGGCGGTGACGAGCGCCGCCACCGCGGCGTCCTTGCCGCCCCCGCCGAGCGGGCGCAGCTCAAGCACCTTGCGCCCCCAGCGCGGTTCCAGCTTGGCTTTCCCGGCCGCAACGGCGATCTCGTGCGCGCGCGCCTCGGCGCTCCGCTCGTCCGCCGCTCCCCGCCAGTGCAGGGTCTGGATCGGCCCCTTGTCCTCGAGGCGAAGGCCGGTCTCCGCCAGAGCGCTCACGTCGAGGCCGGCGACGAATTTCGCCGCCGCATCTTCCTCGTCCGCCAGGCCAGGATCGAGCCGGGGCTCCTTCTCCCCCGGCAGCAGCAGCTCGAGGCCGTGGTTGCCCGCGTAGGCCAGCTGCTCGACCCCGACCAGCCGTCGCGCCTCGAGCGCTCGCCGACCGGAGATACAGGCGACGAGCGCAAAGCGCCCGCTCAGCTCGGCGAGCAGCTCGCCCGCTCGCGCCGGCACCGCCGCCTGCTCAGGCCGCTCGACGATGGGCGCCAGGGTGCCGTCGACGTCGGTGAGGATCGCGGTGTGGGCCGGGTCGGCGCGCAGGCGCTGGAGCGCCGCCGAGATCGCGCCGGCTTCCCCTGTCTGGTCGGCGGGAGGCACGGCTCTAGTATCGCGGCCCCGTGTCCTCCACAACCGCACAGCCGACCAACCCCCTGCTCAAGCTCGCCGCGATCGGCACCCTGGCAGGCGTCTTCAGCGGGCTCTTCGGCGTCGGCGGCGGCACGGTGATCGTGCCCTTGCTGATCTTCTGGTTCGCCTACGGCGAGCGTCTGGCGACCGGCACCAGCCTCGCCGCAATCGTCCTCATCGGCATGCTCGGCGCGATCGCGCAGGGGGGCATCTACGGCAACGTCCACGTCGTCACCGGTCTGCTGCTGACGATCCCCGCCGTGGTCGGCGTCATTGCCGGGACCGCGATCCAGCAGCGCATCCCCCAGCGTGCCGTCTCGCTGCTCTTCGCCGCCCTCCTCGTCGCCGTCGCGATCGAGTTGATCGTCAAGTGAGGGGTCGGAGTTGAACGAGCTCGCGGCAATCCTGGTCGCGATCGCCGGCGGTCTCGCCGGCGGCCTGGTCGGCGTCGGCGGCGGCATTCTCTTCGTTCCCGCCTTGACGGTTTTCCTCGGCCTCAGTCAGGTCGAGGGCGAGTCGACCTCGCTGCTGATGATCGTGATCGTCGCCTTCGTCGGCGCGATCCGCCAGAACGGCTACGGCAACGTCCGCGTCCGCGAGGCGCTGGTGATCGGCGCGCTCTCGCCCCTCGGGGTGCTGGTCGGCGTCGCGATCTCCAACGAGATCCCCACCCGCGCGCTTGAACTCGCTTTCGCCGCCCTCGCCCTTTTCATGGCCTTCACCCTGGTCCGCCGCGCCCTCTCCGCCGGCGCCGCGGAAGGCCATCGGTAACCTCAAAAGCGTGGATTCACTCCGCTGGGATGGCGATGTTCCGCAGTTGCGCAATCCGATCCTGGTCTGCGCTTTTCGCGGCTGGAATGACGCCGCCGCCGCGGCGTCGACCGCTCTGACCACGGTGGGCGATGCATTCGAGGCGGAGATGATCGCCGAGATCGACCCCGAGGACTTCTTCGACTTCCAGGCCAGCCGACCGACGATCACCCTCACCGAGGGCCAGACGCGGCGGATCGAGTGGCCGCACAACAACCTGATCGCGGCGCGGGTCCCGGCGGCCGATCGCGATCTCGTCCTGCTCGACGGTACCGAGCCTAACCTGCGCTGGCGCACCTTCTCGGAGGCGGTCGCCACGGCCGCCGACGCGCTCGGAGTCGAGATGGTGATCACGCTCGGCTCACTGGTCGCCGAGGTCTCCCACACCCTGCCGGTGCCGGTCACCGGCCTGGCATCCGACGAGCAGCTGGTCGAGGAGCTCGACCTGCAGCGCTCCAGCTACGAAGGGCCGACCGGGATCGTCGGCGTCGTCCATGACTGCTGCCGGCAAGTGGGGATGCGCTCGGCTTCGCTCTGGGCGGCGGTGCCCCACTACGTCGCCGCGGTGCCGAACCCGAAGGCGGCCCTGGCACTGCTGCGCCGGCTCGAGGGCCTGACCGGCATCGCGGTCGAGGCGACCGAGCTGGAGGAGGAGACGGCGAGCTACGAAGAGCAGATCGACCGCGCGATCGCCGCCAACCCCGAGATCGAGGAACTGGTCGATCGGATCGAGGCCGAGCAGGCCGACCAGCTGCAGAGCCCCGAGGATCTTCCCTCGGCCGACTCGATCGCCCGCGACTTCCAGCACTTCCTGCGTCAGCAGGGCGACGAGACCTAGCACGCCGGGCGCCGCCCGGAGATCTAAATCTCCGCCGCCGGGCAGATCAGGCGGTAGTCGCACCAGCCGCAGGTGGTCGGCGCCGGCCGCGGCTCGAAGTCCTGGCCGAGCACACCCTCGCCGACCGCGAGCACGGTGCGCTCGACCCGCTCGGCGTCGTCGGGCTTGGTCGGGGCGGCGACCTTCTCCGCGTCGAGCACGTAGTAGTAGCTGCCCTTGCCCGCCTCGATCTCCCAGGCCTCGCGCGCGGCGAGTCGGTAGAGGGCGAGCTGCAGATCGTTCTCCAGGGCCGCTTCGCTCTTGCGTTCGCCGGTCTTGTAGTCGATCAGCTCGTGGCTGCCGTCGGGCAGGCGGTCGACGCGGTCGACGCGGCCGCGGACGTGGTGGGGGCCGATGCGGATATCGAACTTGCGCTCCAGCCAGACCGGCTCGCCTTCGGATTCCTGCTCGCGTTCCCAGTAGAGGCGCATCGAGTTGCGGGCGCGGTCGCGGAACTGCAGCTCATCGTCGCTCGTGCCGAAGCCCGAGCGCCGCCAACCGGCCTCGAAGAGATCCATCAACCGCTCGACCCCGGCTTCCTCGCCCTCGGCCGCTTCCTTGTGAAAGCGCTCGAGCACGTTGTGGACGAGGATCCCGAAGCGCTGGTTGATCGTCGGCTCCTGGGGGATGCCGAAGACGCGCCTGAACTTGTACTTCAGCGGGCAGGTCAGGTAGAGGTCGAGGTCCGAGGCCGAGAGGCTGAGGGCGCCGTCGCCGCGGCGCGGCAGGAAGGCTTCCAGCGAGGGCTCGTGACGCGCCGCGATCAGGCGCTGCCGCCCGTCCCGCTCGCGCTCTGAGCCGAGCAGGTAGGAATCGAGCGGCGAGGCGTCCAGCTCCGTCTGCTGTTCGGGCGTCGCCACCTGTCGCAGCAGCCCGTTCACCGCCGCGATCGCCTCGGCCGTCGCCTCCTCTCCCGGTCGCTGCGCCAAGGCGGCCAGCTTGAGCAGCTCGAGGTGACGGGCGATCGCCCGATTGACGTCGACCACGGTGTCGAGGCGCGGCTCGGAGAGCTCCCGCCCGGCCCGCCAGGTTGCCTCGAGCACCTCCTCGCGCAGCTTGCGGTAGGTGGCGTGGAGACCCTCCGCCGGCCCGAAGAGCTCCTCCTCCTGGTGCTCTTCGATCTGGTCGTTCTCCTCATTCCCCGCGCCGACCCTGGAGACGACGAGCGTGGTCTCCGCCTGCACGCCTTCGCTCTCGGCGCCCAGTATGAAGACGTGCCCGAAGCTCGTTCCCTTGGCCGCCGCCCGGCCGAGTCCCTGGATCGCGCCGCGCGCCTGCGGCTCCGCGCCCCCGGCGGGCTCGACCCCGGCCTCGGCGACGGCGCTCAGATAGCGGACGAAGTCGCGGGTCGAGCCGTGCGCTTCGCGCCGGGCCCAGACCGAGGCCAGCTCGGCCAGGCGGGAGAGGGCGAGCAGCCGCTCCGCCACCTCGGGCTCGGCGGCGAAGAGGCGCTGGCGGCGCAGGCCGACGCGCTCGATCAGACGGCGCACGAAAACGTCGGCGCGGCGTTCCTCCAGTGCCGCTGAGGCTTCGCCGTAGAGCTTCAGAAAGGCCTGGATCCGCTCGCGTCCCTCGAGCGGGATCTGGGGGCTTTCCAGTGCCGCCTCGCAGGCCGAGACCATGTCGACCTTGCGGCGCCGGGCGATCGTCGTCAGTCGCGCCAGGTCGGCCGCGCGCAGCTCGACCGGCGGCCTGGTCAGGGCGCGGGCCGCCGCGGGCGAATCGTCGGGTGCGGCCAGCACTCGCAGCCAGGCGATCGCGTCGCGCACCTCGGGCCGCTGGAAGAGGGCCGCCGGGCCCGCCATGTGGAAGGGGATACCGCGTTCCTCCATCGCCGCCGCGACCGGCCCGCCATCGGTGGCCGGGTTCTCGACCAGCACGCAGATCTGCTCCGGCGGAGTGCCGGCGGCGAGCAGATGCTCGGCCTCGCGGGCCACCGCTTGTGCTTGCGCGCGCTCGTTGTCGCAGTGCCATAGGCGCACGTGTGGGTTCCGAAACACCCGCTCAAGGACGAGGACGCTCGGCTGCGGGGCCTGACGCGGAGGAAGGGGGGCCTGCGGGCGGGCAGGTGTGTCCGTTCTCGGCCCCCCTCCCTCCACGCCACCCGCAGGCGGAGCGTTTTCGGCGTAGAGGTGGTTCGGGACCTCGCGCGCCAGCTTGTGCAGGATGGAGCGTTGGGGAGCTGTCGCGTCCTCGTACTCGTCGACCATGACGTGCGCGAAGCGGGAGGCGATCTCGGTGCGAATGTCTGCCCGTTCGTCGAGGAGCTTGTTCAGGGCTAGGAAGACGTCGGCGCGGTCGAGGTTGCCGGACTCGGCGAGGATGCGGTCGTGGGCGGCGCAGAACTCGGCCAGGTCGGGCTCGGGCGGCTCGGTGCCCACCTTCAGCTCGTCTATCTGCTCGATCAGGCGGGCGAGCAGGCCGGCCGGGTTGCCGCGGATCTCGTGATTGCGCAGGGGCAGCTCGTCGAGGCGGTCGAGCAGCATGGCGAGGCGCTCCGCCGGCCCGAGCACGTCGAAGAACGGATCTAGCCCCGCCGCGGTCGAGTATTCGCGCAGCAGGCGCTCTCCCAGCTCCCCCCAGGTGCCGATCCAAAGCTCCTCATAGGGCTCCTCCAGCAGCGCTTCGACGCGTTGGCGCAAGCGCTCGGCGTTGGCTCGGGTCGTGGTGAGGAGGAGGATCCGCTCCGCCGCCACACCGTCGCCGAAGAGGCGGGCGAAGCGCCGGGCCAGGGCCTCGGTCTTGCCGCTGCCAGGAGGGCCGACGAGCAGCAGCGGGCCCTCTTCGTGGGCGACCGCGCGTTGCTGTTCCTCTGCCAGGGCGAGCATGTTCCAACGCTAGCGAGTGGACGGCCTCCATAGGATGACCGGCATGGACGTTTTCTCCGCAGACTGGCTGGGAATCTGTCGCCGGGCCGTCGCCGCGCAGCGCGAGATCTTCTCCGCGGTGCAGGGCATCGAGGCCCGCACCGTCTACGAGGGCGTGGGGGAGGGCGGCGATCGCACGCTGGTGATCGACCGGCGCTGTGAGGACATCGTCTTCGACGAGCTCGACGCCCTGGCGGCGCAGGGGGCCTCCTTCGTCGCCGTCTCCGAGGAGCGCGGTGAGGTGGAGTTCGGTGATGGCGGGCCCGCCCGTGTCGTGATCGATCCGATCGACGGCTCGCTCAACGCCCGCCGCACCCTGCCGTCGCACAGCCTCAGCATCGCCGTCGCTCGAGGCGACTCGATGGCAGAGGTCGAGTTCGGCTTCGTCCACGACTTCGGCGCCGACGAGGAGTTCGCGGCGCGGCGCGGGGAGGGGGCCACGCTCGGCGGCGAGCCGCTCAGCGTCGGTCCTGACGGGGAGAAGATCGAGGTTCTCGGCCTCGAGGCGGCCGAGCCGGAGCAGGCCGCCTCCGCGCTCGCCGCGCTCGACGGTCGCGTCTACCGCATCCGCGTGGTCGGCTCGATCGCGATCACCGCCGCTTATGTGGCGGCGGGACGCTTCGACGCGATGATCGGCCTGCGCCCCTGCCGCTCGGTCGACGCGGCGGCGACGCAGTTGATCGTCCGCGAGGCGGGCGGGCAGGTGGCCTTCGGCGACGGGCCGCTCGAGGCTGCGCCACTGGGACTCGACGTTCGCTACACCTTCGCCGCCGCCGCCGGCGAGCAAGCTCTGGCGATCGCCCGATCTACGCAGTAACCGCGGCTCGCTTCGGGGTTAAGAACGTCTGTTCGCTGAGAACGTATGTTCGTTACACTCGCGAACCCCCCAAGCAAGCCGCAACTGAAGGGATCCCCACCCAACATGGCAAGTACCAACGGGAGCAAAAGCTCCGCCTCAACCGCCAAACCGAAAAGCACGACCGCTACGAAAAGCCAGACGCGCACCGTCGCCGAAACGGCCGTCGACTTCCCGGTCGGCGCCGTCCTCTCCGTCACCGACCGGGTGAGCGAGCTGGTCGAGCCGTTCTCCGGCCGCAGCGCCGCCGAAAAACAGCTCAAGTCCTACCGCACCGAGCTGCGCCGCCGGGTCAAACGAACCGAGCGTCGCGGTGCCACCGCCCGTCGCCGCGCCACCACCGAGGCGCGCAAGACCCGTAACCGAGTCGAGCGCGAGGCGCGTAAACGCCAGCGCACGGTCGAGACGACGATCAAGCGCAATCGCGACGAGCTCCAGGAGCGCGTCCGCAAGGCCGTCGACCTTCTGCCTGTCTAAGGCACTAGGCCCCTAGTACCGACACCGGCAGTGAGCCGGCTGGCTCGAACGGCCAGCCGGCTTGCGCCGGTGCGTATGCCCTGAACTGAAAGCGGGCGCCGCGACTGTCATCGTCGCTGAAGCGATAGGCGTAGCGGAAGCGTCCGGAAGCATCGCTGCGCACCGTCCTGAACTCCCGCCAGGGCAGGCCCGGCAGGCGGAACTGCAGTTGCACGACCTTGCCGTCGGCCGGCAGCAGAGAACCGGTGTGGGCGATCCGGCCGTGCAGGACGATCGGTCGCCCGCCGACGCGGGCCACCGAGGAGGAGACCCGCAGGGCGACCCGGGTGTGAACCGAGATCTCCAAGGGTTGACTGTTCGCGCTCCTGTTTGTCGCTGTCGGCATCACCTGGGCGCTCACCTGCCGGCTCGGGCCCGGCGCCAGGCGCAGGCCGAAATGCCCGTCAGCCTCGCTCCTCACCATCGTCACTCGTTGCGCAGGTACGGCGCCGTCGGCGAAGCTCTCGGTTATTCGCACCACTGCGTCGGCAAGCGGAGCTCGGCGGCCGGTCAGCAAGCGGCCGCCGAACCAGACTCCCCGGCCGTAGCGCACGGTGCGCCGGCCGGAGCCGGCGATGAGCTTGACCGGCAGCTTCAGCGGTCCGCTCAGCCGCATCATCGTTCCGTCGGCCCGTCTCGAGCTGCTCGTCGAGTTCCCGGCCCGGTCAAAGGCGGTGGCCCGGAACTCGTACTCCCCCGGGGGGAAGGCGCTCGAATCCCAGTGGGCGCGGAGCACGCCGTCGCTGACGCCGGTCGGCAGTCGCTTGTAGCGATAGCCGGTACCGGCGCCGCGCACTTCGATCGAGCCGCGGCCTTGGTCGAGACCAGACCCCGAATCGGCAGCCCGGGCTTCGAGCCGCTCCGGATCGGAAGGGTCCTGGCCGACGGCGAAAGCCAGACTCGGTGGGTCGCGGTCGATCTTCACGACCGCGATCGCGGGAGGATGGTTCGGGTGGCCGTTGGAGACGCCCCCATCGTTGACGTTGCCGGCGGCGTCGCGGGCGTAGTAGGCAATCGCGTGCACCCCTGAGTCGATCACGGTCGTGCCGACGCTCTCTCCTGCCGCGACCGTCGGCGCTTTGTCATCGACGCGAATCGCCGTCAGCGGTTGGACCCCGGGCCCGCCTGGCGTCATGCCGGAGGCAGAGTCGCTCGCTCGCGCCGTCAGCCTCACCGGCGCGTTGCTCCAGCCGCCGGGTACGCCTTCGAGGCTGACCTGGGGGTCGGTCTCATCGACGTGGAGCGGGGTGTGGCCCGCCGTCGCGGAGGCGACTCCGGAGCCCGAGACCGCCACCGCGTGGACGTAGCTCGTCCCCTCCGGCAGCTCGGGAACCTCGATCGTGTCGAGGCCGATCCCGCCGCGGGCTTCGAGGCTCGTGGCGCAGGGGCCGCTCGGGCAAGGGTGACCGGCGGGCAACTTGTCGATCGTCACCGCGTAGCCGCCGATGCCCGAGAGCGGCTGCGGTCCGGCCGGGTGGCTCAATCGCAGGGCGTAGGGAAAGGATGCGCGACCCAGCCATTCCTCCGCCGGCTGCGCCGCGACGCCGGCGGGCCGCGCATCGTCGAAGCGCAGTTTCGCCGTCGCTGCCTCGCCGATCTCGCCGCCGCCGTCCTCGAGCCGAACCTCGGCCGCGTAGATGCCCGGTCGCGGCGGGACCGTGAGGTGTTCCACGGCGGCCGCGGACCAGGGAAGCCGCGTATCGCCGATCAGGACCTCCCCGGAGGGATCGAGCAGTCGATAGTGGACCGCGGCGATCGGGCCCGGGTTGGTCCAGCTCAGGGCGAAGGACTGGGCCGAGTGCCAGTTGCCTTCCCCGCCGGCGACGCTGAGGTTCTGTGGCCGTGGCGCCGCCGACGCGCCCGAGGCGAGAAATAAGGCGATCGCCGTGACGACTGCGGTCACGGTGCAACGCTTTTGGGTCCTCTTGGAACCGAAAAGCGTTGCACCTCTTCCGCGGGGGCTCACGGGCCGAACTCCCCAGCGGCCGAGCCGCTGCCCGAGGACGCTTCGCTGCTGCCGGCGGCGGTCGCAGCGGATTCGATCGGGGGTGGAGGTTCGTATTCGATCGCCCCCGCCGAAGCTTCGCTTTCCGGCGCTGCGGCTGGTTCCGGCGTGGATTGCGCGTGCTTCTGGGCCTGCGGTTTCTCTTCGTGGGTCGGCACGGATTCGGGTGTCGGCGAAGGCGCCGGCGCGTATTCGACCTCGGCACTCTGCGCCGCCTCCCGCGCAGCGGGACGCGTCGCCGCCGGTCTCGCGGCGTGCCCGTGATCCTGCTCCAGAAGGGGTGCCGGCAGAACGCCCGTCGCCACGCATGCCGCCCCGCCCGCGGCACCGGCGCAGACGGTCAGCAGCTTGGCGAGCGCGGCCATGCCGGCCCCGCGCGACCCCCCGGCCGCGGCGACCTGGGTGGCGACCGATTCGCCACTGGTGCCGGGCAACCGCGACCAGACGTTGGCGGCGAGCTCCTGGGCCCGCTCCAGCAGAGAGCGGGAGGAAGGCAGCAGTGGCAGCAGCGCCCCGGCGATCCGCGGTGCGGCCCGGTAGGCGCGGACGGTGGCACGGCAGTGAGCGCACGCTCGCAGGTGCTCGCGCACTGTCGTGACGTCCCGCGGGGACGCCTCTCCATCGCAGAAGGCAGAGAGCAGCGGTTGCAGTTCCCGGCAGCGCCCGCCGTCCTCGCTGCCGGCGATGAGGCTACGAAAGCGAGCTCGTCCCTCGGCCAGGAGTCGATTGATTTTGGTCCGAGTCCAGCCGGTCATCTCGCCGATCTCGGCGTAGGAGTAGCCCTCGGCGAGGAGACCGAGGGCACGCAACTCGGCCGGCTTCAACGCCTGCAGCGCCTCGCGGCTGCGGGCGAGGTCCTCGCGTCGCTCGGCCTGCTCGTCGGGGCCGGCGCTCCTCGCCGGTATCGCCGCCACCGGGTCGAGCTCTTCGCCTTCGCGCTTCGGCTGGTAGCCGAGCAGCTTCTCGCGGCTCCGCCGGACGGCGAGCGCCTCGTGCTTGGTCACGGTCTGGGTCCAGCGGATCAGTTCCCGGGGGTCGGTGGTCGGCGCTTTCGTCAGCGCGATCTCGAGCGCGCGCTGGTAGGCGTCCTCGGCATCTTCAGCGTCGAAGGAGTAGCGACGAGCGGTGCGTTTTAAGGCTGCCTCGTGCTTGGCGATCATTTCGACCGCGGCGCGCTTGCGCGCGGCCTCGTCCGTTGTCGTCCCTTGCTCCACGGGCCGGGACAATTCGGCGCGCGCCCAAAATTCGCCCCCCTTCTGGACGCTTTATCGGCGACCGATCAACGCAAATTGCAGGAAAAGGTCGCCTGACTCCAGCAGCCCCCGGCCGATAGCATCCGCGCAATGAGCACTTGCGTAGTCACCGGCGGGGCGGGCTTTCTCGGTTCACACCTCTGCGAGCACCTGATCGGCCAAGGCCATCGGGTGATCTGCATCGACAACCTGGAGACCGGCTCGCTGCAGAACATCGAGCACATCCGCGACCCGAACTTCGAGTTCCGCTCGCTCGACATCATCGAGCACGTCGACATCCCCGAGGACGTCGACTTCGTCTACCACCTGGCTTCGCCGGCGAGCCCGATCGATTACCTGCGCCTACCGCTGCACACGCTCAAGGTCGGGTCGCACGGCACCCACCACATGCTCGGCGTCGCCAAGTTCAAGCGCGCCCGCTTCTTGATCGCTTCGACCAGCGAGGTCTACGGCGACCCCCAGGTCCACCCCCAGACCGAGGACTACTGGGGTCACGTCAACCCGATCGGCCCGCGCGGCGTCTATGACGAGGCCAAGCGCTACGCCGAGGCGATGACGATGGCCTACCACCGCCAGCAGGGCGTCGACACGGCGATCGTCCGCATCTTCAACACCTACGGGCCGCGCATGCGCGCCCGCGACGGTCGCGCGATCCCGACCTTCCTGCGCCAGGCGCTCGAGGACCGGCCGTTGACCGTCTTCGGCGAGGGCGAGCAGACCCGCAGCTTCTGTTACGTCGACGACCTGATCCGCGGCATCGTCGCCTTGGCCGAGTCCGACGTGCACATGCCGGTCAACATCGGCAACCCGAACGAGTTCACCCTGCTCGAGCTGGCAAAAACCGTGATCGAGGTGACCGAGTCGCGCTCGGAGATCATCTTCGAGCCGCTGCCCACCGACGATCCTCAGCAGCGCCGCCCGGACATCACCCGCGCCCGCGACCTGCTCGGCTGGGAACCCGGCATCGAGTTGCGCGACGGGCTGAGGAAGACGATCGAGAAGTCCGGCGTCGAGCGTCTCGCCGGCGCCTCGGACTGACCTGAGCGGGACCTAGGCGGCGACCGGCTCGCCTGCGGGCGCGGTCACCTCGGCTGTCCGGTAGAAGGCGATCGAGGTCGGCACGTTGTTGAGCTCCTCGCGCATCGCGTTCCAGGTCCGCATCGCCGCGGTCTCTGTCGGCCAGCCGTAGCGGGCCAGGAACGCTTCGGAGCCGCGCTCGTCGGGAGCGCCGACGGTCGCTTCGGTGAGCGCGCTTCCCAGCGCGGCCATGCCGCGGCAGAAGCCCTCCTCGTCCCAGCTGATCCGCCCCTTGTCGTCGATCTCGACGAAACCGTTCTCGGCCAGGAAGCTGAGTTCGACGAAGGCGGCGCCGGGGTCGCCGTAGTACTTGGGTCCCCGCCGCAGGTAGTGGAGCAGCTCGGCCATGTGGGTTGCGCACATGTCGAGGCGGCTGTAGTTGTTGATCTCCATCCAGGCGGGGGAGATCGTCATCAGGAAGCCATAGACGTCGGCGATCGCCTCCTGAAGGGCCATGAAGGGCTCGATGCCCAGTTTCTCCATCCACTCGTCGTAACAAGTGGCCGGCACGATCACGTTATGGCCGTGGTCGTGCCCCCGGATCCAGGGCATCAGCGTCTCCTCGATCGGCACATCGGCGGCCCGCATCGGCCCTTTCAGCAGCGTTTCGGCGAGCGGGATCGTGATCACGCGGTAACGAGCCAGGTGAACGTTGCGCATGTAAAGAGTGCGCTGTTCGCGCAGCGGCAGCCCGTCGACGCCTTCGTCCTCGGGCATGAAGTAGGCAAAGTGCTTGGGATGGCCCGCGGCCTCGCCGGCCGAGATCAGCAGCTCGGTCACGTTCATCGGCAGCTTGAAGGGCACGCTCATCTCGCTCACGCCCGTCTCCGCTTCGGTGAATGCGAGGGCGCCGTCGAGCGCGTCGTCGAGTTCGTCCAGCTGCTGCTGGCGCGCCTCGTCGCGTGCCGCGGCGAGGAACGAGTGCAGGCCGACTCGCGTCTTCATCCGCCAGGTGCAGAGCGGTCCGCAGACGATCTCGAACGCCGGGGGTGGACCGCTGCGGGCGATCTCAAGGGTCATGTCGCGATGCTCGATGCCACCGGCAAGCCCCTTGGCGCGCAGGCGGATCAGCTCGGCGCTCTCCTCGTCGACGAGGTCGGCCAGCTCGCGGAGCCCTTCGGCCATCTCGCCGCGCAGGGTGGAGGCGGCGGCCTCGGAGAGCGTTTCCGCCTCGCAGGTCTGCAGGCTGCGCATCGCGTCGCTCTGGGCGGCGAGTTTGAGCAGCAGCGGCAATACCTGCTCGGCGTTTGAGGGCGGTTGCCCGTCGAGCTCTACGTGACCCACGCCGTGCTGGTCGTCGATCGGCCAGAACGGCGCAAGAAGCTGCGGGGTGCTGCGATTGGCCGGATCCGACATCTCCCTTATCCCTTTCCCCTCCTGCGTGGCCCTACACCACGCCTTGCGGTGCGTGATCCGGACCTTGCTGGATGCCCGTCCGGTACGGGCGAAGGTACAGAAGGGAATACGCAAATGCAACTGAAACGCTTGAGCAAAGTAGATCGTAAGGCGGAAGCCGCCGTAATGCGCCGCTCCCCATATCCTGTGGCGATGGCCACCGAAGAGATCCATCGCACCATTGCCCCGGTCGTCGGCCCCGATGACGAGCGCGTATTCACCGATTCCGGCATCGAAATCGAGCGCGTCTACGACGCCGACGACGTAGCCCCCGGCCTCGAGGAGCGCCTCGGCGAGCCGGGCGCGCCCCCCTTTACCCGCGGTATCCACGATGGGATGTATCGCGACCGACTCTGGACGATGCGCCAGTACGCCGGCTTCGCCACGCCCGAGGACACCAACGAGCGCTACCGCTACCTGATCGAGCATGGCTCGACCGGGCTCTCGATGGCCTTCGACCTGCCGACCCAGCTCGGCCGCGACTCCGACGACCCGCTCTGTCACGGCGAGGTCGGCCGCACCGGGGTGCCGATCGACACGATCGAGGACATGCGGATCTGCTTCGACCAGATCCCGCTCGACAGTGTCTCGACCTCGATGACGATCAACGCGCCGGCGGCGATCCTGCTGCTGCTCTATGAGCTGGTCGGCGAGGAACAGGGCGTGCCCTCGGAGAAGCTGCGCGGCACGGTCCAAAACGACGTGCTCAAGGAGTACATGGCGCGCGGCAACTACATCTATCCGCCCGAGCCGACCATGCGTCTCACCACCGACATCTTCGAGTACTGCCGCGAGAACGTGCCGAAGTGGAACACGATCTCGATCTCCGGCTACCACATCCGCGAGAAGGGCTGTTCAGCGGTGCAAGAGGTCGCCTTCACGCTCTCCAACGCGATCGCCTACGTCGAGGCGGCGCTCGAGCGCGGCCTCAAGATCGACGAGTTCGCCCCCCGCCTCGCCTTCTTCTTCAACGGCCACAACCAGGTCTTCCAGGAGATCGCCAAGTTCCGCGCGGTGCGCCGGATGTGGGCGAAAATCGTCGGCGAGCGCTTCGGCGCGCAGGATCCGAACTCGATGAAGATCCGCTTCCACACCCAGACCGGGGGTGTGACGCTGCAGGCACAGCAGCCCGAGGTCAACATCATCCGCGTCGCCCTGCAGGGCTTCGCCGCCGTCTGCGGTGGGACCCAGAGCCTGCACACCAACGGCTTCGACGAGGCGCTGGCGCTGCCGACCGAGCGCTCCGCCCGGATCGCCCTGCGCACCCAGCAGGTGATCGCCCACGAGTCCGGGGCCGCCGACACCGTCGACCCCTTCGCCGGCTCCTACTTCGTCGAGTCGCTGACCGACGAGGTCGAAGCGCGCTCCTGGGAGCTGATGGGCAAGGTCGAAGAGCTTGGCGGCTCGGTCGAGGCGCTGGAGTTCATGCAGCGAGAGATCGAGGAGTCGGCCCACAGCTACCACGAGCGCTACCGCACCGGCCAGGACATCATCGTCGGCGTCAACAAGTACGTCACCGACCAGGTCGATGACGTCGACATCCTCCGCGTCGACCCCGAGGCCGAGCAGCGCCAGCTGGCCCGCCTCAAGGCTTTTAAGGAGCGCCGCGACCAAGCGGGCGTCGACGCCAAGCTCGACGCCCTGCGCGACGTCGCCCGCGGCGAGGGCAACCTGCTGCACCCGATCCGCGCCGCCCTCGCGGCCGACGCCTCGATCGGCGAGGTCTGCGGCGCGATGCGCGACGTCTTCGGCGAGTATCGCGGCGGCGCCTTCTTCTAAGCCTCTCGACTGAACGTACTCGCCCAAGTGTCCAGCGGGGGAAGGAACCGGGGCGCTTTGGTTGAAGCGCCCCGCATGATCGAAGCAGCGCGGACGCTGATGAAGTCCGAGCCCGAGTTGGAAGAGTTGGTCACGGCGGTCGAAGGCGTCGAGGTGACGATGGCCGAGAAGGGCTTCGGCACGCGGGTCGAGCTTCGCGCCGAGGAGGGTTCTGGTCTCGCCGAGGGCGACCTGGAGCGCCTGCTCGACCACCTCGCCGAGCCGCAAAAGCAGCCGTTTGGCAGCGCCTGAGCGCGGCGTCGTCCCAAGGTGCTGACACCGCCTTTCAGGACGCGGATAAATAGACTCCCGCGCCCGATGCGCGAACGCAATCCGGTCACCCACGACGAAAAGCTCGACTACCTGCGCGAGCTGCGCGAGGAAGCGATCCACTCGGCCTCCGAGGAGGCGGTGGAGAAGCAGCACGCGAAGGGCAAGATGACCGCCCGTGAGCGGATCGAGAAATTGCTCGATCCGGGCTCCTTCGAGGAGCTCGACACCTTCGTCCGCCACCGCACCTACGACTTCGAGATGCAGAAGAAACGGCCCTGGGGCGACGCCGTCGTCACCGGCCACGGCACGATCGAAGGCCGCACCGTCTTCGTCTTCTCGCAGGACTTCACCGTCTTCGGCGGCAGCCTCGGCGAGGTGATGGCGGAGAAGATGTGCAAGGTGATGGACCTCGCCGCCCAGGTGGGGGCGCCGGTGATCGGCATCAACGACTCGGGGGGAGCTCGGATCCAGGAGGGCGTCGTCTCGCTCGGCGCCTACGGCGACGTCTTCGTCCGCAACGTCAAATGCTCGGGGGTGATCCCGCAGATCAGCCTGATCATGGGTCCCTGCGCCGGCGGCGCCGTCTACTCGCCGGCGATGACCGACTTCATCTTCATGGTCAAAGAGACCTCGCACATGTTCATCACCGGCCCCGAGGTGATCAAAACCGTCACCGGCGAGGAAGTCGAGTTCGAGGAGCTGGGCGGGGCGATGAGCCACAACTCGAAGTCGGGGGTCGCCCACTTTGCCGCCGAGGACGAGGAAAGCTGCCTGGAGGACGCGCGCTACCTGCTCAGCTTCCTGCCCTCGAACAACCTCGAGGCGCCGCCGCGCTTCGAGCCCTCCGACGATCCTGAGCGCGAAGACGCCGAGCTCGACACGCTCGTGCCCCCCGATCCCTCCAAGCCCTACGACATGCGCAAAGTGATCGCCGCGATCGTCGACGACGAGGAGTTCCTCGAGGTGCACGAGCACTTCGCCAAGAACATCGTCTGCGGCTTCTCGCGGCTCGACGGCTTCCCGATCGGCATCGTCGGCAACCAGCCGGCCCACCTCGCCGGCGTACTCGACATCGAGGCCTCCGAGAAGGCGGCGCGCTTCGTCCGCACCTGCGATGCCTTCAACGTCCCGATCGTCACCTTCACCGACGTGCCCGGCTTCCTGCCCGGCACCGACCAGGAGTGGAACGGGATCATCCGCCACGGCGCCAAGCTGCTCTACGCCTACACCGAGGCGACCGTGCCCAAGCTGACCGTCGTCACCCGCAAGGCCTACGGCGGCGCCTACGACGTGATGGCCTCCAAGCACATGCTCGCCGACTACAACGTCGCCTGGCCCACCGCGGAGGTCGCGGTGATGGGCCCCGAGGGCGCGGTCAACATCATCTACCGCAAGGACATCGCCTCCTCGCCGACGCCCGACGAGCGGCGCCAGAAGCTGATCGACGACTACAAGGCGCACTTCGCCAACCCCTACTCGGCGGCCGAGCGTGGCTACATCGACGACGTGATCGAGCCGCACGAGACGCGGCCGAAGCTGATCAAGGCGCTGCGCATGCTGCAGTCCAAGCGCGTGCCGCAGCCGAAGCGCAAGCACGGCAACATCCCGCTCTAAGGACAGTCGCCTCGGCCCACACCGTCAGGGCATCTGCGAGGCGGCGCCGCGCCTGGCCTGCCAGGTGCTGACCGAGGCGGCGGTCATCTCCTCCCAGGCGGCGGCCTCGCCGAAGTACTGCATGACGACGAAGTAGAGGAGGCCCGGGAGCATCTCCGGCGCGTGGGCGGCATCGCCGTCCATCAACTTCGCGCACACAAGAGTGTCGATAGCCCCTACCATGAAGGTCGACGTAACTGGAGGTGGAGCTTGGCGAGTGGGAATCTCGCGGCGCGCGCTGTCAAGCGCGTGGGAGAGGCGCTCCATCAGATCGCGCCGTTGGGCGAGCGCTTGCTCGCCGGCCGCATGGACCTCGACGAAGATCGCCTTCGCGATCGCCGGCTGGTTGGCGCAGAACTCGAGCAGCTCGGCGAGGGCGGCGCGCAACCCCTCGCGCCAGGTGTCCTGCCGCTTGGCGGCGCCGAGCATGCGGCGGGAGAGCCATTCGCCAGCGTCACCGTAGGCCTGGGCGAAACAGTCCTCGCGGTCCTCGAAGTACTTGTAGAAGGTCGCGCGGCTGGCACGAGCCCGCTCGATCACGTGTTTGACCGCGACCTGCTCGTAGCCGAGCTCGCCGCTGACCAACAGGACCGCCTCCAGCAGCCGCTCTCGGGGCGCCCGCGAGCGCAGTCCCGGAAAAGGGACTACCGGGGCGAGCTGCTCATCTTTTTCGGCGGCGCTGCGCGGTTCCGACATCGGTCCCAACTGTTTTGCAAACGATGACCTTCTGTCTAGGTATAGCAGCTTTCAGAAACGCCGAGTACAACAATTTGGACCAGAACGCGATGTTTTCTGTAAAAGAAGGAAGTAGACATTGGATATATGTTTTGGTACCTTGCCGGAATGGCGGACTCAAGGTCGCTCTCCGAAAGGCTCTCCAAACTGCCCCCGGGGAGGCACCTCGTGCCCCGCGACTTCGTCGCCCAGAACCAGCGCGAGCGGATGCTGCTGGCGACGGCGGAGCTGGTCGCCGAGCGCGGCTACCAGAAGACCACGATCGAGCTGATCGCCAAAACGGCGCGGGTCGCGCTCTCGACCTTCTACGAGCAGTTCTCCAGCAAGGAGGAGTGCTTCCTCGCCGCCTTCGACGAGACGATCGAGGCGGCGGCCGAGGTCTTCGCCGAGCTGCTCGATCCCGAGCAGGAGTGGTCCGAACAGGTCGCTTCGGGCCTCGAGATCGCGCTCGAGATGGTCGCCAACGAGCCGGCGCGCGCACGTCTTTGCATCGTCGAGGCGCAGGCCGCCGGGGGAGAGGCGCTGGCGCGCTACCAGGGGATGCTGGAGCGGATCGCGCCGAAGCTGCGCGAGGGGCGCGTCCACAATCCGCGCGCGAGCCGGTTGCCGGACGGCCTCGAGGTGGCGATCGTCGGCGGGCTCGTCTGGCTCGTCCACCAGCGCCTGATCGCCGGCCAGGAGGACGAGATCAAGGGCTTGCTGCCGGAGATGTTGCAGGTGACGTTGACGCCGTACGTCGGCGAGGTCGAGGCGGGACGCGCGGCGGACGCCGCACAGGCTCGCGCCGCGGCTGCATGAGCCGGGGGCGCGCGCGGGGAGAGAGAGCGAGCGCAGGGGGAGGGGCCGGGCCGATGTGAGCTTCGGCAATGGCAACGGTGGCCCGGTCCGGGGGCCGGAAGATCCGACCCGGGCCCGCATCGCCGCCGCGATGATCGCCCTGGTCGGCACACGCGGTTACGCCGCCACCAGCATCGAGATGGTCTGCGAGCAGGCGCGGACGCGGCGCTCGCACTTCGATCGCTGCTTCGCCGGCAAGGAAGACTGCTTTCTCTGCGTGCACGACGAGGTCGCGGCCGAGTTCTGCGAGCGCGTCGTCACCGCCTTCGCCGGGCCGGACTCCTGGCACGACCGGATCTGGGCGGCGGGCTGGGCCGCGATGCGCTTCTTCCACGAGGACCCGACGCGCGCCCGCTTCCTCGTGGTCGAGGTCAACGGGACCGGCAACGGCGCGCAGGAGCGGCGCGACCGGGTCCTGCAGCAGGTCGCCGACTTCCTCGACGGCGGTCGCGAGGAGCTCGAGCACCCGGAGAAGGTCTCCCGCTGCACGGCGGAAATCGTCGCCGGGGCTATCTACGGCACCGTGCTGGCGCGGATCGAAGCAGGTTGCATCGAGCGCGGCGAGGACTTCCTGCCCGAGCTCGTCTATATGGCGGTGATGCCCTACCTGGGCTCGCGTGCGGCCGAGGACGAGCTGCTGGTCCAGACGCTGCGCTAGCGGGCAGTCACGAGCCGCGACGGGGCAGTGAACTAGGAGGGGGAGCGAACGTCGACGAGGTCCTCGACGATCTCGAAGTCCTTGCTGTTGTAGGTCAGCAGCGGCACCCGGTTCACATTCGCGGTTGCCGCGATCGCGAGATCGAAAGCGCGCCGCCTCGGCTTGCCTCCTCTCTGTGCGACCGCTGCGTGCAGCCTCCCGCACTCGCGTGCGGCCTCGGCATTGAAAGGCAGCGCGTCGAAGCGATCCTCGACTATGGCCAGGCGGCGCATACGGCGAGCTCGGGCTTCTCCGTCGGGAGCAACCAGGACGCCGAAGTGAAGCTCGGTAAGCGAGACGACGCTGATCGCGCTCTCCTCGTCGGGACCCTCCTCGGCCGCGATCAGCACCGAGGTATCGAGCAGGACGGGCACGCCTCAGGAAGACCAGGGATCGGTCAGCTCGCCCCCCAAGGTCTCGAGGTCCTGCTGAAGGGTCGGGTCGACAGGGGCTGCCCAGAGGTCGGCGAGCCGACTGCTCGGCACCCACTGACTCGTGTGCGCCGGCCCCAGCTGAGCGACAGGCCGCCCGGAGACGGTGATCGTGATCTCCTCGCCGGCTTCGGCTCGGCGCAGAACCTCGCCCACGTGGTTGCGCAGCTCTTTCTGTGGAATGGTTGCCACGAAGTCAAGGTAGCAGTCTTGCTACCTAGCAATCAGACAGGTGCTGAACGCGTTGCGCGGCGATCTCCCGAGCGATCCCCGTTAGAGGTATCGTCGGTGAGTGGCCAAGGCGGCGGCGCAAGAGGGGAAATCGCAGGACTCCGCACCCGCGGGTTCCTCACCGCGCCTGCCTGCCGGCCGGCACGGGCTGCCGCGTGAGTTCATCGAGCAGAACCAGCGCGAGCGGATCATCACCGCGCTGGTCGACACCGTCGCCGAGCGCGGCTACAACGCCACCACCGTCGCCCACATCACCAAAGCCGCCTCGGTCTCGCGGCGCACCTTCTACGAGCACTTCGCCGACAAGGAAGCCTGCTTCCTCGCCGCCTACGAGATGGTCGCCGACCACATCCGCTCCTCGATGCGCGCCGCCGCCGAATCATTCGGCGAGTGGCCGCAGCAGGTGCGCGCCGCCCTGGCGACGATGTTGCGCTTCCTCGCCGCCGAGCCCGAGCTGGCCCGCCTCTGCATGGTCGAGCCGGTCGCCGCCGGAGGGGAGATCGCGGCCCGCTACCGGGCGACGATGCAGGACTTCGTCGGCATCCTCAAGGCCGGCCGGCCCGCCCACAGCGGCGAGCGCCCGCTGCCGGAGGCCACCGAGGAAACCCTCGTAGGCGGCATCGTCTCGCTGATCGTGCGCGAGATCAGCGCCGGGCGCACCGCCGAGCTGGAGAAGTTGCTGCCGGACCTGACCGAGCTGATCCTGGCTCCGTATCTCGGCCTCGAAGAGGCCGAGCGCTTGGCGCGTACGGACACTCCAGCCTCCTAGGCAAGCCGCCCGCCCCACTTCGTAAACGCCGGCGGTACACGGCGTCCTAGAAACACATTCTTTTCCTTGACAGGGCAAAACGCCTCTGGTTCTATCCACGCACGTTCTATGTACGCTTCTGTTCAATTGGGCGTCTAGGGCAACAGGGAAATAGGAACCGAGCCTCGCGGAAGCCGCAACAGGGAAGCGGCGGGCAGAGGGGCTCACGGGACAAGGAGAGAGCTACGTGACTCGCCACGCGAAGGCATTGCCTGCGGGATCTTTCGGACGATCCGGAATGCGGCTACTGAGCTGCCTGGTTGCGGTTACGGCCCTCGCTCTGTCCGTTGCCCCCTCGGCCCTGGCCGCCCAGACCCACCCCTACACCGGCGTCTCCTTCGGCCCCGACGGCGTCGGCGGCAGCCAGAGCTTCCAACGCCTGCAGGCGTTGTCGCTCGATTCGAGCGGCAACGTCTACGCCTATGACCCATCGGCTGGCAAGGTCTACAAGTTCGATGCGGCAGGCAACCCAGTCAACTTCTCCAGCCTCGGCACCAACGCGATCGAAGGCGTCAACGGCAGTGGCGCCGGCGCCGAATTCGAGATTGCGATCGCCCCGCCGGGGTCACCCGCCAGCACCGCCGGCGACATCTACGTCGCCAACAACAGCCATGCGCTTCAGGTCTATGCCCCCAGCGGCACCAAGCTCGGCGAAATCGCACAGGATGGTTTCGCCTGCGGTACCGCCGTAGACCCCAGTGGAAACTTCTACGCGGGGCTCTACCCGAGCACGGTCAACAAGTACACCCCCGATGCCAACCCGCCGACCACCGCTAACGAGACCAGCGGCACGGTCGAACATGGAATCTGCAACGTCGCCGCGGATGGCCTCGGCAACGTTTATGCGGCGAACTACAACGGCAACGGTGTCTTCAAGCTCGAAAGCATTACTGACACGACGCCGGTCGAAGTGGACCCGATCGCCAACACGCTGGCCATCGCGCCGGGCAGCAACGACCTCTACGCCGACCGGGAAAGCGAAGTCGTCCAGTACGACTCATCCGGTTCCCTGATTGGCAGCTTCGGCAGCGGCGATATCTCCTCATCGCGCGGCGTCGCCGTCAACTCGGGGGCGACCAGCATCTATGTAGGCACGGAAGCGAAGGTGAAGGTCTTCGGTGCTTCGGTGATCGTGCCTGATGTGACCGCCGAAGCGGCGACCGGGGTCGCCAGCAAGAAGGCCACGCTCCATGGTCTCGTCAACTCAGCCGGCCTGCCTGTCACGGGCTGCGAATTTGAATACGACGGGGAAGGACCGAATTTCAAGGTGCCCTGCGAAGGCGCGATACCCAACGACGGCAACGACCACCAAGTCAGCGCCGCCTTGACGGGGCTTGTTCCCGAACACTCTTACAGGTTCCGCCTTATCGCCACCAACGACAACGGTCAGCGCGCGAGCAACAGGCTCGTATTCAGGACCCTCACTGGCGCTGTCACCGAACCGGCAACTGAAATCACGGCAATGGGGGCGAAGCTGAACGGCGTAGTGCGGCCGGAAAACGAAACGGTCAGCGAGTGTGTCTTTGAATACGGGCCGTCTGAAATCGAAAACGAAAACTACAGCTCGAGCGCGCCCTGCGTGGGAGAAATTCCCGCTGACGAAGCAGCACATCCGGTCAGCGCTGTCATTAGCGGTTTGCAGCGAGGCGCCCAATACCACTTCCGCCTGACTATCGTGCAGCCCGGGGGGAAAATCACGAGTGCGCCTCGCGAGCTCGAGCCGGCGGGCGCGGTACCGAGCGCCGAAGAAGTCCGGAACGTCGGTGCCGATCAGGCCACTCTGGCAGCGGAAATCAACCCGCGGGGTCTGGCGACCAGCTACTTCTTCGAATACGGCCCAACGACCTCCTACGGAAGTACCACTCCTGAGGAAGATATAGGCGACGGCACTGAATTTCTGCCGGTTTCCCAAACGATCACCGGCTTGACCCCTGCCACCACCTATCACTGGCGGCTCGTCGTTACCGATTCCTTCGGTGAAGGCCCGGCAGGACCCGATCGCGCCTTCGCGACCAAACGGCCCTCGGGAAGCCCCGAATCCGGGTGCCCGAACCAGTCCTTTCGCGAATTCGCCGGCGCGACCCTTCCCGACTGCCGTGCCTATGAACAGGCCAGCCCTGCGGACAAGGACGGCTTGAACGTCGAAGGCTTTACCGACATCCTCGCGGCCGCATCCGATGGCTCCAGAGTCAGCTTCTACAGCCAGGGTGGATCGGGAATACCCGCGCAGGGCGGGGCGCATCAGGAATTCACCACGCTGGTCTCGTCGCGAGTCGGGGAATCGTGGTCGACGCAGCGACTACTTCCTCCGGAGCAGCTCGGCACTCAGGCGGGAACCCTGGGCTCCTCGCAGGATCTTCGTTACTCGCTCGTGGAAACCCAGAGGTTTGCGGACGAAGTCAGCCAAAACGGCCTATACGTGATCGATGCGGCTGACGGCTCGCTGACTCAGATTCTCCCACTTGAAATTGGCCCGGAGGGTAGTCGAGCCTTTCAGTACGCGTACGACGGCGTCAGCGCCGACGGCTCCTGGGTCTTCTTCGAGACCCAGGAGCAACTGACTCCAAATGCTGCTGGGGAAGAACACGACAACCTGTACATGTGGAACCGTGCGTCGGGCGGCATCACGCTGGTCAGCGTTCTGCCCGGCGGCGCGGAAGAAGCGCCACCTGCCGGTGCATTCGGTGGAGCGTACGCCTGGTTCGGAGGCGACCAAACATACTTGGGCGGCTCTCTAGCCGGTTATTACGTGGAATCGCTCCACGCCATCACGGCAAATGGAGACCAGGCCTTTTTCACTGCTGGCGAAACCGGACAGCTGTATCTGCGTCGCGGCCTCACCGGGTCGAGCCCGAGCACGATCCATGTTTCGGCCCCGGAAGCCGGTGTAAGTGACCCCAGCGGCCCGCTCCCCGCTGCGTTCCAAGAAGCAACGCCCGACGGTTCGCGCGCCTTTTTTCTCTCCTCCGAGAAGCTGACGGCAGACGCGACGTCCGCCGAACTCAGCGAAGGTAAGGATCTCTATCGCTATGACGCCGAGACGGGCACGCTCGTCGATGTGACGCCCGACTCCGGCGACACCAACGGCGCCCGGGTGCAAGGTTTGCTTGGAGCCGCT
>Ga0070677_10000029_pt1 | contig 42300 bp, 40 predicted proteins | sample KBSM63metaG_FD_64674 | JGI IMG/M metagenome (GOLD analysis project Ga0070677, IMG submission 64674) | Miscanthus rhizosphere microbial communities from Kellogg Biological Station, Michigan, USA - KBS M6-3 metaG | ecosystem: Host-associated > Plants > Roots > Rhizosphere > Soil ... | reverse complement strand
CCTCCTGGCGGGCATGTCGGTCGAGACGCTGGGCACCATCGACAACACCGCCACCACCGCGATCAACCTGACCGGCAACGAGCTCGCCAATTACGTGACCGGCAATGCCGGGGCCAACATCCTCGACGGCGGCGCCGGCGCGGACCAATTGTACGGCCGCGGCGGCAACGACAGCTTCGCGTTCACCACGGCGCTGGGCGGCGGCAACGTGGATGCGATCCTCGACTTCATGAGCGGCGCCGACAAGATCGCGCTCGACGACGCCATCTTCGCCGGGATCGGCACCCCGGGCAGCTTCAACGCCAATGCCTTCGTCGTGGGCGGCGCGGCGCTCGATGCCGACGACCGGATCCTCTACAATGCCGCAACCGGCGCCCTGCTTTACGACGCCGACGGCAACGGCGCCGGGGCCGCCGTCCAGTTCGCCAGCGTCACCCTGGGCACCGGCCTCTCGGCCAGCGACTTCACGGTGATCTGATGCGCAATGCCGCCTGCCGGAGCAATCCTCCGGCAGGCGGCGGCGCCCGGGTCATTGGCAGTTCAGGCTCCGGCGCCTAAGCGGTGCCGGTGAGACCCGATCGGCGGACCTTCCTGGCCGGCGCCGGCGCCGTCCTTTCTGCCGCGTTCGCGGCCGTGCTGGTCCGCGGCCAGGACGGCCCGGCCGACACGGCCCTCCCCAATGCGCGCCGCATCTCCGTCCGCGAGTTCGGCGCGGCCGGCGACGGGCGCACGGACGACACGGCGGCCATCAATCGCGCGATCGCGCGCTGCGCCCCGGGCGAGGCGCTCTACTTCCCCGCCGGCCGATACCGCGTCTCGGTCTCGGACGGGGTCGAGCGCTCACTGACGCCGCTGCCCGTCGGGGTCCACGTCCTGATGGAGCCGGAGGCGTGGCTGCTCCCTTCGACCGCGGACCGGGTGATCTCGGTGTTCATCCCGCTCGGCAACAACACGCTCCAGGTCAATGTCGACGGGCAGTCCCTTCCTCCGGGCGCTCGCGTCGAGGATGAGGCCTGGCGCAACAGCGCGCATGGCGTGCGCGCTTATGCCCGCCCCGATTACGGTCTTGGCGCCAGCGGGGTCACGGTCGTGAACAGCCGCTTCCGGAACCTTCGGCACGCCATCCAGACCGAAGGCGCGCAGCAGTGGCGGATCGCCGATTGCGAGTTCGAGCGGACCATGCTGAGCGCCGTGCTGCTGGGCTATAGCGACGCCGGCGACTGCCTGAACATGCTGGTCGAGAACAACCGGTTCCAGCAGCTCGGCGACACCGCCGTGGCGCTCTATGAAGTCGCCGGCAACAGGCGCGGCCAGGGCGCGCATCTGACCATCGCCGGCAACAGGGCCAGGGATTATTGCCTGCGCACCGCCGGTTTCGCGTTCGACGTCGAGGAGGGCAATGCCGACCGGCAGCACCATATCGTCATGGCCGACAACATCGCCGAGCACAGCCGCACCGGGCTTCCGCACGCCGTGGGCGGCTTCACCATGGGCTATGTCGCCGACGGGGAAATGCGGAACAATGTCGCCGTCGGCGCCGGCAACAGCAACGGCGATGTCGGGTTCAACATGCTGGGTTGCCGCAACGGCGTCATCGCCGGCAACCGGGCGGAAAACTGGCGCGGCGCGGGCGTCAACACCGACGGCAGCTCGGGCGTTCGGGTCACCGACAACGACGTGATCGATTGCGGCGGCACCAATGCGAACACGCCCTCGATCCGGCTTTCCTATCACTTCGACACCAGCGACATCACCGTCAGCAACAACCGGGTCCTCGTCCGGGCGGGCTATGCCCATGTCGGGCCCGGCGCCATTGCGATCGGCGCGATCGCGGGGGCCGGCCGATCGATCCGCGGCATCCGCATAACCGGCAACGTGATCACGGCGCCGCTGGACATCGGCATCGCGATCTACGGCACGGATTCGAGCCCTGCCCGGGACGTCACCGTCAGCGAGAACCGGATCCTCGGCGGGACGCCGGGCCTGTTCGGCTCCTTCGCGGTCCATGTGGTACGTTCGGCGAACGGCACCATCGATCGGAACGTCGTCGAGGACGGCCGCTTCGGCATCGCCGTCCAGCATTCCCGGTCGGTCGCGATCGAAGGCAACCAGTTCGCGGGCTCGACGCCGATGGAGGTCGGGTTCGAGGTCGGCAACTCCACCGGCCTCATCGTGCGCGGCAATCGCGCTTCCGTGCCGGTGAAGGTACCCCTGCAAAGCGGCGGCGGCAGCATCTCCTACCAGGACAATGCGCTCGGCTCTCCGCCCCGGCAATGAGAGCAGCGCGCGGCGCAGCGGAGACGCCTGGTGGACAGGGCTGGATTCGAACCAGCGTACGACTCTCGTCGGGCAGATTTACAGTCTGCTGCCATTAACCACTCGGCCACCTGTCCCAAGGGAGCGTCCCAGATAGGAGGCGGCTCCAATGGCGAAAGGGAGGGGGCCTGTCAACGCGTCCGGCGGTCAGGCCCAGAGGCCGGCCATGGTCTCGGCGAAGCCGTGCCATGCGCGCGTGCCCATCAGCGCCATCATCAGCACCTGGCTCGCCACCATCGCCGCTCCGCCCAGGAGCCAGACCCGGTGCACCCGCCCGCGCGTCCGCCAGTCGTAGAGAGCGCCGGCGAGGATGATGAGGTCCGGCCCGAAGATGAAGCTGAACGGCGCGCCGGCGCCGATCGCGTCGACCGGGATCCGGGCGACGGCGGCACCGAGGATCGCCGCGTTCGAGAGCAGGATCAGCCGTTTGTGGGTCTCGGCATAATTGCGCCAGCGGACCGCGAAATAGACCGTCACGGCGAAGCTGTTGATCGCGAAGAAGGGCACCGCGTAGAAGACGTACGGATCGCCGAGGCCGCGGAAACCGCCGTGCATGGCCGCGATCGCGGCGAGGTTGCCGGCCACCACCATCGCCGCCGCCACGGCCGCGCCGGCATGGCCGAGCCGGCGATGCAGGCGCAGGTTGCGCGAGGCGATCAGCATCGGCTGGACCGCCATCAGCACCACCCAGGCGCTGAACACGGCGCCGTGCAGATAGAGCAGGCCGGTCATCTCGGGGGTGGTCGGCGGCGCGGTCAGCCAGCGCGCGAAATAGAAGCTCTGCGCGAAGCCCCAGACCACCGTCGCCGCAATGGCGAGGCCCATGGCGCTGTAGAAGATGCGGTCGCTGCGGATTCGCGTGGCCGCCGGCGCTGCGATCGTTGCCATGATCACCCCTCCCCGGCCCGAGAGAATATCATTTCCGCCGCGCTTGCCAACCACCCCCGTCCTCGCCAAGGGAGCGCCATGCGACGCAAGGCCCGCCAGGCGACCAAGGCCGAGAACCGGCCCCGCTTCTGGGGCCGGCACGCCGTCGAGGCGGCGCTCGCCAATCCGGAGCGCGACATCGTCCGGATCTGGGCGACGCGCGAAGCCGCGGCCGAATTCGACATTCCCGGCGCCGTCCCGGTCACCTATGCCGACGCCGCCGATCTCGGCCGGATGGTGCCGCGCGACGCGCCGCACCAGGGCGTGGTCGCCGAGGTCGAGCGGCTCGACGACATCCTGCTCGCCGACCTGCTCGATCGCGCCGAGGACGGCCGCCCGCTGGTCGTGCTCGACCAGGTCACCGACCCGCACAATGTCGGCGCGATCCTGCGCTCGGCCGCCGCCTTCGGCGCGCTCGGCCTGGTCACCCAGGACCGGCACGCGCCGCCCGAATCCGGCGCTCTGGCCAAGGCCGCCAGCGGCGCGCTCGAGACAATCCCCTGGGTTCGGGTCGTCAACCTCGCCCGGGCGCTCGAGGAGATGGCGGCGGCGGGCTTCTGGCGGATCGGCCTGACCGGCGAGGCCGAGCTCACCCTTGCCGAAGCGCTCGGCCCGGCCCGCGTCGCCTTGGTGCTCGGCGCCGAGGGCGAGGGCATGCGCCAGAATACGCAAAGCCATTGCGACTCGCTCGCCCGGCTGCCGATCAGCGGCATCGAGAGCCTCAACGTCTCCAACGCCGCCGCGATCGCGCTCTACGCCGCGACCGTCGCGGGATAGAACCGCATCGAACGAAATGAATCGGCTCAGACGAGCCGTGGATAACTCTAATCCTCCGGCGCGATCAGCACCCTCAACCCGTCCAGCTCCGCGCTGAACAGGATCTGACAGGACAGGCGGCTGGTCTCGAGCTTGTGATCCGAAGTGTCGAGCAGGTCGTCCTCGTCGGCGCCGCGCGGCTTCAGCCGGCCGAACCAGTCGGGGTCGACATGGACGTGGCAGGTCGCGCAGGAGCAGCAGCCGCCGCAGAGCGCGAGCAGCTCGTCGAAGCCGTTGTCGCGGATATTCTCCATCACGCTCCAGCCAGCGCGGGCCTCGACTTCGTGCTCGGCGCCGTCGCGGGTGACGATATTGAGGCGGGGCATGTGACTCCTTGGACGCAAGAAACGGGAGGCTTGAGCCGCGCCCTATGCTAGGCGGCGGCTTCGGGCGCAAGCGGAGGGACATGTGGGGATCGCGGCGAAGGACCTGGAAAAGTCGCTGACAGCGCTGGGCAAGATCGAGCCCGCCTTCGCCGCCGCGCTGGCGCGGGTCGGCCTGCCGGAGCCGAGGATCAGCGAGCGCGGCTACGTCACCCTGCTTCGCGCCATCGTCGGCCAGCAGGTCTCGATCAAGGCGGCGGCGGCGATCTGGGCCCGCGTCGAGACCGCGACCGGCGGCGCCGCCGATCCCGCCAACATGGCCCGGACCAGCGACGAGGACCTGCGTGCCGCCGGCCTCTCGCGCCAGAAGATCGCCTATGCCAAGAGCCTGGCCGAGGAGGTGCTCTCGGGCCGCCTCGATTTCGACAAGCTCCCCGCCGACGACGAGGAAGCGATCGCCCACCTGAGCGCGGCCAAGGGCATCGGCCGCTGGACCGCGGAGATCTACCTGCTGTTCGCGGAAGGACGGCCGGACATCTTCCCGGCGGGCGACCTCGCCGTCCAGATCGAGATCGGCAACATCCTGGGCCTCGACGGCAAGCCGACCGAGAAGGCCGTGCGCGCCCTCGCCGAGCCCTGGCGCCCGCACCGCGGCGCCGCGGCGGTGTTCGCCTGGCATCACCGGCGGCAGTCGAACATCCTGGCGAAGGACTGACGGGAGGAACGAGCGATGAGCGATTTTCAGGCCGGGGACCGGATCCTCGCGCAATGGGACGGCGGCCGTTTCTGGTTTCCAGGCGTCGTGCACAGCGTCGGCGAGGGCTCGGTCGCCGTCCAATATGACGACGGCATGAGCGACATCCGGCCCGCCAACCGGTCAAGCCGTTCGACTGGGAGACGGGATCGCGGATCGACGCGATCTGGTCGGGCAACGGCCAATGGTATGCTGCAAGGATCATGGACATCGACGAAAGCGGCCGCGCGCTCGAGGTCCGTTTCGAGGACGACGGCATTCGCGAGGAGACGATCAGCGCCCGCTGCCGGTCGGTCTGAGCTTCAGACGCTCGCCGCGCGTGCCCGCCGCGCTTCGCTCAGCCGTTCGCGCAGCAGCTCGTCGAGCTCGTCGAGGGTGAACGGCTTTTCCAGCACCGGGACGTGGTCGCCGGCGGCATTGCGCAGGGCCCGGAGCGCGGCGTGGCCGGTCGAGAAGATCACCGGCAGGTCCGGATGGAGGACGGCGATCTCGCGCGCCACCTCGGCGCCGTCCATGCCCGGCATGACATAATCGAGGATGACGAGCAGCGGCCGTTCGGCGGCTTTGAGCGCCTGCAGCGCGGCCTCGCCGTCCGCCGCCTCGCCGGTCTGATAGCCGAGCTCGTTCAGCGCGCGAACGATCGTGGCGCGGACCTGCGGGTCGTCGTCGACGACCAGGATCATCTGGACCTACTCATGGTTAATGGCCGCAACCTCAACCGCGCGAAACGCGGCGGAGTTCCCTTACTCCGCCGCCTCGCGATAGCCGTCCGCCGGCGCGCCTTCGCGAAGCGCCGGGAAAGCGTCCTGATAACCGTAATCGACCACCGCGCGCAGCCGGTAGGAGGCGCCGATCGGCGGCCGCCGGCCCGGCACCGGCGCCGGCGGGATCAGCCGCGGCCGCCCCTGCGGCCGGCGGACCACCATGTCGCGGAACCATTCGCCGACATAGGTGCCGTCGAACCGGTGCACCCGGCAGCCGACGATCCGCCCGAGCGGCGTGCCGCCGAGATCGAAGATGTTGGTCTCGAACACGAAGCCGACGGGCTCGCCGTCGGTGCTGTACACATACATCGCCACGTGAAACTGTTCCCCGCCCACTGGACCGGCCGCGTGACGCGGCCGTCCCGACCGGCTTGGAGCAAGAGGCCGGGCGTGGAAAGCGGCGGACGGGCGGCGCTGCGACGACTTGTTTTCCGCGGGCGGTGGGCGGAATATGACGGCGCTCATTCGGCGCGCCGGGAGCCAAATCGTTGCGTATGCGATACAAAGTTGGAGAGAATGCCATGAAGCCGAGCCTCGCCGCGACCTTCGCTATCCTGTCCCTCGCCGCCGCGGCGCCGGCCGCCGCGCAGAACAGCAGCGCCGAGCCGCCGACGGTCGCCGCGCCGCCGCCCAAGACCGAGCCGGCACCGCCGCCGGCCACCGGGCCCGACACCACCGCGCCGCCGGCCCCGGCCCCCGTCGTCGTCCAGCCGAGTCCGCAGCCGGCGCCAATCCAGCCGGTGACCATCCAGCCGGACCAGGCCTATCCGAACGGTTTCCAGGATCCGGCCAACCCGTTCGCCAATGAGATGCTCGCCTATCGCGAGGAGCAGGAGGGCTTCCCCTGGGGGCTGCTCGGCCTGCTGGGCCTGCTCGGCCTGATCCCGCTGTTCCGCGGCGGTGGCAACGTCCGCACCGTCTATGTCGAGCGCGACGAGCCGCGCCGCGTGGTCCGCCGCGAGGAGCGGATCGACGACGACCGGCCGTAGCGCGCTGGGTCAGGTCGACGCTGCCTGAACTCCCTCTCCTTGGGGAGAGGGTTGGGGTGAGGGGTTCGGCGGTCAGCGGATAATTACAAACTCCGTAAACCCCACCCTAGCCTCCCCCTCAGGGGGAGGGTTTTAGGCTAGCGCGCATCCACCAGCACGATCTCGGCGTCTTCCAGCGCCCTGATCGTCACCGCCGCCTCACCGGTCACCGCCACGCCGTCGCGGGCCTCGGCGCGGACGCCGTTGACCTCGATCGGCCCCTGCGTGGCGACCAGGTAGGCGTGGCGCGCGGGATCCAGCGCCAGCTCGGCCGTCTCGCCCGCGGCGAGGGTGGCGCCCATCACCCGGGCGGCCGCGTTGATCCTGAGCGCATCCCCATCCTCGGCGAAGCCGCTCGCCAGCGTGACGAACTTGCCCGAGCGGTCGGCCTTGGGGAATTTCATCGCGCCCCAGCTCGGCTCGGCGCCCGGCTTGTCGGTCAGCACCCAGATCTGGAACAGGGTCGTCGCCTCGTCCTCCAGATTATATTCGGCGTGGCGCACGCCCGTGCCCGCGCTCATCACCTGGACGTCGCCGGCGCCGGTGCGGCCCTTGTTGCCAAGCGAATCCTGATGGGTGATCGCGCCCGAGCGGACGTAGGTGACGATCTCCATGTCGCGGTGCGGGTGCGGCGGGAAGCCGGACTTGGCGGCAATCTCGTCGTCGTTCCACACCCGGATCGCGCCCCAGCCCATGCGGGCCGGATCGTGATAGTCGGCGAAGGAGAAATGGTGGCGGGCATTGAGCCAGCCATGGTCGGCATGGCCGAGCGTCTCGAATTTGCGGATGTCGATCATCGGTATCTCCAGAAGAAACTCATCGCTCATCCTGAGTAGCCGTTGAGCCTGTCGAAACGGCGTATCGAAGGACGCACTGAATGGTCCTTCGATACGGGCCTTCGCCAAGCTCAGTCCCTACTCAGGATGAGCGGGTTGGGGCAACTCTTGGTCCCGGGGCCTATGCGGCCAGCTTCAGCGTCTCGCCCGCGAACAGGCCGAGCGCCTCGCTCGCCTCGGCGATCGCCGCCTCGGCCGCTTCCGGCCCGAAGGCGAGCTTCTCGGCGCGCACGAAGGTCACGTCGGTGATGCCCATGAAGCCGAGCAGGATGCGGATGTGCGGCTCCTGGCCGTCCATCGCCGCGCCGTCGCCCTGGCTGTAGAAGCCGGCGCGGCTCTCGATCACCACCGCTTTCTTGCCCGTCATCAGCCCTTCCGGGCCCTCCGCGGTGTAGCGGAAGGTCAAGCCGGCGCGCAGCACATGGTCGAACCAGGCCTTGAGCGTCGAGCTCATCCCGAAATTGTACATCGGCGAGGCGATGACCAGGATGTCGGCCGCCGCCAGTTCGGCGATCAGCGAATCGGACAATGCGCGCGCGGCCAGCTCGCGCTCGCTTTGCGGCTCGCCCTTGATCGCGGCGACCGTCTCGGCGGTCAGATGCGGCACGGGGTCGGCGCCGACGTCGCGCAACAGCACGTGCGTCGCCGGGTCGTTCTCGCGCAACCGGTCGACCAAAGTCGCGGCCAGGCTGCTGGACACGGATTTCTCGCCATTGGCGCTGCTGGTGACGATGAGGGCGGTCTTCATTGGAAATCCCCTTGGATTGAATTGCAGACCTGGATGTAATCGGCTAGCAGCGTTGTCAGAAGGCCATCAATGAACATCACGGTGTTGCGGAAAATGGAACGCTCAGCCCCCGATCTCGTCGACGTCCTCGCTTTCGCGCGAGTGGTCGACACCGGCTCCTTCGCCCGCGCCGCCGAGCGGATGGGCCTCTCCAAGCCCGCTTTGTCCCGCCGCGTCGCGCGCCTCGAGGAGCATCTCGGCGCGCGCCTCCTGACCCGCACCGCGCGCGGCGCCCAGCCCACCGACATCGGCCAATCCTATTATGCCCGCGCCTCGGCCATCCTCGCCGACCTCGAAGCCGCGCAGGAGGTGGTGGCCGAAGCGGTGACCCAGATCGCCGGTCCGGTCCGGCTGACCGCGCCGCTTTCCTTCGGCGTCGGCCATCTGGCCTCCGCTTTGGCCGATTTCGCCGCCGCCCATCCGCGGGTCGAGCTCGACATCGAATTCGAGGACCGGACGGTCGATCTCGTCGCCGGCGGCTACGACCTCGCCGTGCGGATCGGCAGTCTCGCCGATTCCTCGCTCGTCGCCCGCCGGATCGCGCCGGTTCGCAAGGCGGTCGTCGCCAGCCCGGCCTATCTCGAGCGCCGCGGCCGCCCGGAACGGCCCGCCGATCTCGCCGCTCACGCCATCCTTCTCTACGCGAACGAGCAATGGCGTTTCAAAGTGGGCGGCCGCTGGGAGACGGTGCGGGTCTCGCCGGTCCTGCGCAGCAACAATGGCGACATGCTGCTCGCCGCCGCCCGCGCCGGCCTGGGCCTGTGCATGCTGCCGAGCTTCATCGCCGCCCCGGCGATCGAGGACGGCGGCGTCGAGGTCGTCCTGCGCGACTATCCGGTCGAGGAAGGGGCCCTGCACGCGGTCATGCCCCCGGGCCGCGCCGCCACCGCCCGGGTGCGCGCGCTGGTCGAGTTCCTGGTCGAGCGATTCGGTCCGGAGCCGAGCTGGGATCCCTGCTGGCTGGCGGGCGACCGGCCAACGGGCTGAAAGAGCTATAGGATTTTTCCTATTGTGTTCGCGATATGTTTCCTATATAAATCCTGTTCGTTCAAGCGAATCGGGAGATATCACATGCCGGCCAGCCTCAATTTCCTGTCGGACGCAGACGGCGCGCAGGCTCGTCCGGCCGCCGAAAAGATGGGTGACGTGATTTCGGTCAAGGATTTCGGCGCGGTGGGCGACGGCATGACGGACGACAGGGCGGCTTTCCAGGCCGCGCTGGATTGGCCGCCTGCGGGCGCGAACGCTTACACCTCGATCTACATTCCGCCAGGCTCATACCTGCTCAGTGACACAATACGGATCGACAAGAGCCATGTGCGCCTGTTCGGCGCCGGCGACAAATCCTGCCTCTATTTCGCTCCCTCCTCGACCGGCAAGATTTTGATGATGGTTCAGCACAGTGAGCCCAGCCAGCTCATCGCTCAAATAGCGTTGGAAAGCTTCGGCATTCGAGCTGAATATCCCACCCCCACTTACGCCAAGACCGCCATCAAACTGGTGGACGCATCGAATGTGACGATCCGCAATGTGAATATCCTCGATCTAAGCTGGTCCGGCGGCACCGGCCTCGGCAGCATTGCGCTTCACCTGTGCGGACGCGACACGCACAAGATCAGCGATTGCATCTTCACCGCCGACACTCCGATCTACGGTGACAAGAACCCGAATTCCACGAAGTATCAGTTCGACTGCCACACTTTCTGGACCCTCTGGTTACAGACCATCAAAAGCTCCAATTATGCGATCAGATTCGCGCCCGGCGTCAATCCGTCGAACTGGGTCATGGGCGGCAATTCTCTGGCCCTCCAGGGCTTTGGCGGTATCTACCTGAACAATGAGGGGGAGACGACCGAAACGCCGTCGATGATCCATATCGACAGCTTTCGAGTGGAATCCGGTACCGGTTCAGGCGGCGATGCCGGCGGCTACGGCATCTTCATGGACTTCGGCACCGGCAACCCCGCGTGCACCAACCTCCAGCTCACCAATTGCTCCGTCAACGACCCGACTTGCAACGGTTATCACATCAAGGGCGTAAGCGGGCTGCTTGCCGACAACATCAATTGCGGCTTTGCTTCCGGCAATAACGCATTCATCCTGAACGATGTCGCAAACGCCAACATCCGCTCGCTCGGCATCGGCGACGACGCCGCGATTGTCCAATTCAACGATATGTTCGCACAATATGTCGTGAAGCTCGCCAGTGCTTTCGCGCATCCGACAAACCCCTCGATCGCCGTCGGCATCTACACCCATTACGATTCGGACGGCCCAAGCCGGAACCTGGTCTACGAAAACGGGGTGCGTAAATGGTCGCGGACGCAAACCATGTCGAACGCAGGGGAGATGGAGCTTCCCGCGCTGACCGATGGCCAGAGCATGAGGGTGAGCGTCTCCTGCGCCGGCGGCGGAGCGGACTATAATGTCACCTTCACCGGGGCCTCGCTGATCAGCAGTGCGGGCTCGGCGGCTTTCACCGTTGGGGGAACCGGCGACGTCAGCCTCGTCTCGAATGGATCGGGCAGCAACAAGCTGGTCAACGTCGCCCTGGGTGCGAACCGGGTTTTCAACGTCACGACGGCGGGATCATGATGCGGGAGCTTCGTCCGCCCTCCCCTGCTGGAGATCCAGCCCCGGGCGCGGCGTCTCAAACAGCACCGGTTTTTTTGGGAAGGGGATAAAGCCCACCTCTTGGCAATCCCCAACTTCCTCGACTTATTTTGGCGCGCGTAGCGGGCCCCGCCCTGTTCCGGAGCAGGTGGACGGACCCGCACGAGGCGCTAGAAGCGGCTCGTTTCCCTTGCCGAAGGACGCCCTCGTGAAGCTCCGCATCCCCCTCGCCATCCTCCTGCTCGCCGCGACCGGCGGCGCGGTCGCCCAGCAGGCCGCCCCGGCGCCCGCCGCGCCAGCGGCTGCCTCGACCGAAGAGCAGCGGCTCAACGCCTTCCTCGACCGCGCCTTCGACGAACAGGCCCAGCTCGATCCGCAATTGCTGACCAGCCTGGGCAGCCGCGACCAATATGACCGGCTGAATTCCTATACCGAGGCCCATCGCGAGCAGGTCCTGGCGCTGCAGGAGCGGCAGCTCGCCGAGCTTCTCCGCCAGTTCGATCCGGCCAGGCTTTCGGCCGCCGGCCGCCTCTCCTTCCGCCTGTTCGAGAAGGAGGTGGAGGACGATCGGGCCGCGTTCCGCTGGCGCCGGCATGCCTTCCCGGCGACCAATAATGGCAGCCCGATGGGTTCGATCCCCGTCTTCCTGATCAACAACCACCGGATCGAGAGCGTCGCCGACGCCGAAGCCTATGTCGCGCGCCTCACCGAGGTCGAGCGGGTGATGGGCGAGATCGGCGCCAACATGCGCCGCCAGGCCGAGAACGGCATCGTCCCGCCCGCCTTCAATTTCGCGCCGGTGCGCGAGGACGGTCGCCGCGTGCTCGCCGGCGCGCCGTTCGCGGAAGGGCCGGACAGCGCCGTCTTCGCCGATTTCAAGGCCAAGGTCGGGCGGCTGTCGATTCCCCAGGCCGAGAAGGACCGGCTGATCGCCGCCGCCAGCGACGCGCTGACCGGTCCCTTCCGCCGCGGTTACGACAGCATGCTGGCGACGCTGGATGCGATCGAGCCGCGCGCCAGCGGCAATCGCGGCGCCTGGAGCCTGCCCGACGGCGCGGCCTATTACGCCCATCGCCTGCGCCAATCGACCACCACCGACCTGAGCGCCGAGCAGATCCATCAGACCGGCCTCGCCCAGGTCCGCCGCATCCATGGCGAGATGGAGCGGATCAAGGCGCAGGTGGGCTTCACCGGCACGCTCCAGCAATTCTTCGCCCACCTCAACGCGGGCCAGGAATTCAAATATCCGAACACCGACGAAGGCCGGCAGGCCTATCTCGCCGACGCCCGCGCCTTCATCGGCCAGGTGATGGCGGCGGCGCCGCGCTGGTTCCGCCGGCTGCCGCGGGCGCCGCTGGAGGTCCGCGCGGTCGAGGCGTTCCGGCAGGAGACCGCGGCGGTCGCCTTCTACAACCGCCCGTCGCCGGACGGCTCGCGGCCCGGCATCTTCTACGTCAACCTCGCCGACATGAACCAGGTGCTCCGTCCCCAGGTCGAGGCGATCGCCTATCACGAGGGCGCGCCGGGCCACCATTTCCAGATCGCGCTGGCGCAGGAGCTGCAGGGCGTGCCGAAGTTCCGCCGCTTCGGCGGCTACGGCGCCTATGCCGAAGGCTGGGGCCTCTATGCCGAGGGGCTCGGCAAGGAGATGGGCTTCTACCATGAGCCGATCAGCGAGTTCGGCATGCTTTCGACCCAGCTGTGGCGGGCGATCCGCCTGGTCGTCGACACCGGCATCCACCACCATAGATGGACCCGGGAGCAGGCGATCGACTATTTCATGGCCAACGGCCTGCTCTCCCGCCGCGACGCGACCAAGGAGGTCGAGCGCTATTTCAACAATCCGGGCCAGGCGACCAGCTACATGATCGGCCAGCTCAAGATCCTCGAGCTTCGCGACCGCGCCCGCCGGGCGCTGGGGAACCGCTTCGACATCCGCGATTTCCACGCCGTGGTGCTGGAGAACGGCTCGGTGCCGCTCGACGTGCTGGAAGAGCTGGTCGACGCCTGGATCGCTTCGAGAAGGAACAGCTAAAAATGGCCGAGAACGACACCCCGCCCGACCACCTCTCCAACAATCCGCGCAGCCCGCATTTCGACATGGATGCGATGCAGCGCGGCGTCGGCATCCGCTTCAAGGGCCGGGAGCGCGAGGACGTCGAGGAATATTGCGCTTCAGAAGGCTGGATCCGGGTCGCAGCCGGCAAGGCCGTCGACCGCCACGGCATGCCGGTGACGGTGAAGCTGAACGGCGAGGTCGAAACCTGGTGGCGGGACGAGGGGGAGACAGCGACGAATAGGTCCGCTCAGTGATTGACTTTGAAGCCCTCTTCGGCGGCGTCGCCCACTTCGTGCGCGTCCACTTCGTAGGGAATGTCGCGATAGGCGCCATATAGCGTCTCGACCCGCAAGATTTCCTTTTGAAGCGCGTCGAGCTGGTACCGGGCGCTCGCGAGGGTGGAACTGTTCTCCTTGGCGTTGAGCTTTTCCAGCGCCTTGTTGGCCAAGCCCGCTCTTTTCTCCAATTTGTCGAACTTCAACCGGTCGGTTATGCTTTGGAAGCGCTGGCCCCTTGTCACCATCGCCTCGTACATCTCCTGACCGAATTCGATCGTGGGCGTGTCGGTCTCAGGGCCGAACTTCGATTGCACGGCCTTCCTTGCGACCCTTCTAGGGATGTCTTCCTTCCGCCTGATCTGGCCGGTCCGCATTTCCTTCTTTGGCACTATATCCGTCTTGCCTCCCGCTTTCTTGATTTCTTTCCTGGAGCCCGCGGAGAATCGCGCCGCCAAGAACTCCTGCTCGGCGTGCCTGCATTCATGCAGAACCGTGTTTGCAAGCTTTGCCGCCATGTCTTCATCCAGTGTTTGAGCCGACACCAGGGTTTCGTTGAGCTCCAGGTTCCAGCCATCGGGTTCGAAATTCGCCTGCGGCGCGATTTTCTTCGCCCTCACGTTCCTAAAGGGAGGGACCTTGACGGCTGTCAGGCTTTCGGCGGTGATGGCTTCGATTTCCCGGACCCTGCCCTTTGTGCCAAGTTCGCTCCATTTCGGAATGAGCGTCCGTATCTTGGCCACAAATGCATCCACCGCCGCGACGCTTCCGAGGCCGGACAGGTCGGCCTCCAGACCGCTCCGCCGATCTTGGGCATGCTTGATTCCCGATGCTGATTCGACCGGATAGACGCGCGCGCGAATCTTTTCCCATGTCGCTTCGGCGATGAGTTTCTCCAGCGCGTCCGCCACCTTCTTGGCGTCGTCCGAGAGCTTGGGTTGGCCCTTGACATCCTCATCGGATTCCGGCGCGACCGCCGCCTCCCGCGTAAGGGCCGGGGCACGCCTCAGCGGGCCATTCCCGTGTCCCTGCTGAACGACATGGGTCAACTCGTGGGCGAGCAGGCTGCGCCCGCCGGCGCCGTCAGGCGCAAACCCGACCGCGCCGAACACAATGTTGCGGCCGACCGTATAGGCCAGCGCGTTCACGTCGCGCGCCGATTGCGCGGCGGCGGCGCCGTCGTGGATCCGGACCTGCGAGAAATCGCAGCCAAAGCGGCCCTCCATGTCCTGGCGCAGCGGCGCATCGAGCGGACGGCCGGCGCTCGCCAGCACCTCGTGAACGCTGGCAGGCGCCTCGTCGATGGCCGCCGCGGGCTGCGCGGCGGCGCGCTGAATGGCCGGCGGCGACTCGGCGATTCCGGGACGCGCGGGCGCCGCGAGCACCTGCTCCGCGACCCGATCGGCCTCATGCTCGAGCGGATCGCCGGTCGAGCCCACGGCGAGCTTGCGTTGCAGTGGCTCCTTCTCCGCGCCATTCTCGCAGGCTTCGGCTGCCGGAGCGGGGGCGTCGCACGCCGATTTGCCCTGAAGCACGGTCTGCATCGGCGCGGACCGCGGCCGCGGCGCCGGGAACCCATGCCTCCGCCCTTCCCAGGGCGGGACCGGCCGCATGGCGGCGCGAGCGGGCCCGCTGGCCTTCGCGGCGGCTTCGCGCTGAGGCTTCCTGATCGGCGACGCCAGCATGGGCCCGACCCTTCAATCACGGGCAAAATCACGACTCGGCCGAAACGATAATCGAAAATCCGAGAATTGACACTCTCGTTGAAGCTGAACGGCGAGGTCGAGACCTGGTGGCGGGACGAGGGCGGAGGCCAAGGCGGAGGCCAGGAGACCGAAGCCGACGGGAAGGAATAAATCGTCATCCCGGACTTGATCCGGGATCCGCCTTTCCTTTCCCACGCCGAAAGAAGATGGATGCCGGATCAAGTCCGGCATGACGGTCATTCGCGCGCTGGCGGACTAGGTCGTTGTCGACAAGGGCGGCACGCCCTCGATAACGCGCTGGCTGAGCTGCGGCGCCTCCCCCGCGCGCCAGAGCGGCACGCGGTGCGTGACCCGATAGGTGACCGGCCCGCCATCGGGGGTCGCGGCCCGCTCCAGCGGCCACGGAATGCAGACGAACTCCGTCTCCAGCGCTTCGGCGGCGACCCGGACCACGGCATAGCCGTTGCCGTTATAGTCGGCGAAATCGATATGCGGCGAAACCTCCGGATTGGAGAGCGCCCGCGCCGCCGCCGGATCGCCCGTCTCCCGCAGCTTCAGCGACGCGCGCACCCCGTGCCTGACGGTCATGTCCAGCGCCGAGACCATCGTCCCGTCCGCCCGGTCGTGGATGATCAGCGGGCGATGGGGACGATCGCGCGGCAGGGTCAGCGCCATCACCTCGCCCAGGGTCTGCGCCGAGATCGAGCCGGTGATGAACTCGACCGCGACCGGCTCGAATTCATTGGGCGGCAGGGCCTTCGAGAAGCGCCCGGCCCAGAAGCTGTGCCTGTCGCCGGCCAGGATGGCGAGGCCGGTAATGCCCTCGCTTTGCAGCAAATCGGCGATCTCGCCATGGTCGAGATTGTAGCCACCGTTGATCAGGCCATAGCCCGCCCCCGCCCAGCGGGCGCGGAGCGCCTCGGGCAGATTCTGCACGTCGGTCCGCAAGCGCAGGGTGCCGAAGCTATGGCCCCAGATTTTCCACGGCTTGCGCGAGCCGCGCAACTGCGCCTTCAGCCAGGCCTTCTGCTCGATGCCGAGATAGGATTGCCGCGGCTTGTCGCGCTGCGGATTGGGCAGGTCCTGGCCGGCATAGCGGATCGTCGCCGGCGCCCCGCCGGGGCGGTCGCGGCCATCTTCCAAAATGTCCGACACCTCCTCGGGGATCATCAGCGGGACGCCGGCCGGCGGGAAGGGAAAGTCCGCCGGCGGGCCCTGGAAGGAGCGGTTGTCGGTGAGGATCAGATCGGCATTGCGTCCCCAGGGGAGCGTGCGGTTGATGAACAGGCTCCGCACCGCGGCGAGGTTGTTGGGCTCGAGCCCGAGGCCCTCCGCGTCGAACCGCTCGATCGCCACGTCCTGGACCGCGGGCGGCACGAACCGGTCAAGCGCTCTGGTCGAAGGCTGGCGGACGCGGGCCGGCTGATATTCGAACCAGGCCTGGTTGGCGGCGACCTTCTTGCTCTGGGCGGGGCGGACCTGGCCGTTGAACACCTGCTGGCTCTGCCAGCCCTGCCAGGAGAATTCGTGATTGTCCCAGACGGGCACGAACGGCCAGCGCGCGCGGGCGTCCTGGAGATCGGGGTCGGTCAGGTAGGCGCGATAGGCGGTCCGGTAGTCGGCGAGGCTGACCGGCACGTGGAAATCGGAAATCCGCTCGCCCTCGGGGTAGCGGATCAGGTCGCGCAGCCGCCGGCCGCGCTTGACGCCCCCCTCGATCTCGTCCGGATACCAGACCAGCTCGTAGAAGAAGTCGCCGAGATGCAGGACGAAGGACAGCCGGTCCCCGGGCGCAGCGCGCTCGTCCTCCCAGATCATCCGGCGATAGGCGTTGCATGCACCCTGCGCCACATCCTGGCAGCTGACGAAGGCGAAGCGGAACGGCCGGCCGTCGCCCGCTGCGGGCGCGGTAACCGTCCGCCCGACCCGGCTGCCATTGCCGGCCTCGTCGACGAAGCGGTACCAATAGACCCGTCCCGGCCGCAGGCCCGCGGCGAGGATCCGGCAAGTCCAGTCGCTGGCCGCGTCGATCCGTGCGGCGCCCCGGGCCGCGACCCGGCGGAAGGCTTCGTCCTCGGCGACCTCGACGGTCAGCCGATGGGCGCTCGCCCCCGGGTCCGGCGCGCGCCGCGTCCAGAGGATGACGCTGGCCGAATCGGGGTCGCCCGAGGCGACGCCCTGCGGATAGAGGTCGCGCCGCTCGCGCCAGCGCGGCGCCGCGAGGGCGCGGCCGGTGCCCATGGCGAGGCTGGCGCCAAGCGAGGCGGCGAGGGCGACGAATTCGCGGCGATTGATCGTCATCGCCAGACCCTAGCCTGCGCTGCCTCCGGATCGGGGTTGAATTCGACCGGGGCGGTCGCCGCATCGACGGACGGCACGGGCACCGGTTCTGCGGCGTTGCGCAGCAGGGAAGATCGCGACGTTCAACGCCAACGGGGTCAATGGCCGGCTGCCGGCTGGCGCTTGACCGGCTCGCCGAGGCGCCGGCCGAGACCGTCGTCAGGCTGCGCGAGGAAAGGATTGAACGCTCAGACGCCGCAGAGCGCCCGCAGCGACATCAACGAGGGTGTCCACCAGCCAAGCCCGATCGCGGCCCCCGCCGCGGCCAGCAGCGCCGCCCAGGGCCAGGCGAGACGCGCGCCCCAGACCGGCTGCTTCTGGACGACCATCATCGCCGCGAGCGCCGCCGTCCAGCGGATGTCGCTCATTCCGACCAGGAACATGACGACGATCATCGGCGCGCAGCAGCCGACGCAGCTGAGGCCGTAATCCAGACCGGCAAAGACGGTGCCCTTCCAGCGCCACCGCCCGGCGCGCCAGTGACGGGCCAGCACGGCGAAGGGCTGCGCGCACAGGCGCTGGCAGCCTCGCGCGACCGGCGAGACCTGATAGACGGCGGCGGCGATCAGCGACGCCGCCGCCAGCCGCTCGACGCCGTCGGGCGTCAGGGTCGCCAGCCAGCCTCCCGCCGCCCACAGCAAGGCCCAGAACAGGATGCCGGCCGCGACCCAGACGGCGATCACGGCGAGCGCCGCCGCGGCCGCCGCGCCGCCGCCGCCGGCCTTGTCGACCGCGCGCAGGAACGGGGTCAGCGACGGCAAGGTCATGGCGAGGGTCATCAGGGTCCAGCCGGCGAGGAAGGACAAAGCCCAGAACGGCACGCTTTCGCCGGCGAAGGGCAGATCGTGACTGATCCAGCCGGCGCGTTCGGCGGCGAGCTGAAGAAGCGCGAACAGCAAGGCGGCCGCGACGGTCGCCATCGCCAGGCCCGACAGGCGGAAGGTCATGCAGCCGGCGGCTTGTGGCGATAGTCGAAGCGGCCCCGCATTGCGCTGCGGCCGCGCAGGTCGATGTCGATGCCCTTGCCCGGCATGCCGACCTTGAGGCGGCTGGCGAGGCCGACATGGGCCGGATTGCCGAGCACCGAGGACAGCCTGGCATTGGCGAGCGTGGTCGTCTCGCCGTTCGGCCCGACGGTAAGCGCGGTGTCGAGATCGATCACCCGGCCGACGGTGAGCCGGGCGCGCCGCCCCTCGGATTCCACGCTGATCGGCGCCTTCTCGACCGAGAGCAGGTCGCCGAGCAGCACGCTGAGCTCGCCGAGCGGGCCGCCATAGGCGCCGGCGAAGGTCGAGGCGAGCAGCCCGGCCTGCTGGTCGGTCGCGCCGTCGTCGACGAAGATCACCACCCGCTGTCGAGCCAGCTCGCGATGGCCTTCGTGGGTCGAGATGCTGACCACCATCCGCCCCTTGACGTCGACCTTGTCGATCACGCCCTCGTCGATCACCCAGGCGAAGACGCCGGTGCAGGCGTCCTCGTCGGGCACGCGGCCGAGCCAGCACGGGCAGATGGTGAAGCAGTCGCAGACTTCGAGGAAGTCGCCGCTCAGCCGATAGGCGGCTTCGAGCTTCTCTTCGACCGGCAGAGGGGCCGGCGCCGGTCCATGACCACCACTCATTTCTTGCCTCCCCGCGGCTTGCCCTTCGGCGCGGCCGCATGGCCGCCGCCTTTTCGCCCGCCCGCCGGGCCGGCCTTGTCGCCGGCCTGCTTGCGTCGGCGATCCTCGATCGCCTGGTCCTCCGGGCTGAGGCCGAACATCGGCCCCTCATGATGGGCGGACTCCGGGAATTCCGGCGGTCGCGGCGCTTCGACCAGCCGGACCGGCGCCGTCAGCGGCACCTGCTCGGCCCGCATGCGCGCCTTGGCGAAGGCGGCCGGCGACGCGAGCGGCGTCTCGGCGGCGCGGCGCGCACGGCCCGGCGCCGGCTGCTTGGCCCTGCGCAACGCCTCGAGGCAGCGCAGCAGATGATCGCGATCCATGCCGCAAATCTCCTCCTTCGCCCCCTTGAGCGCACAGGCGAGGAAATCGAGCAGGTCCTCGCTCATGCCGCCGCTTTGGCCATCGCGGTCCGGCGGCCGGGACGGCTCGCGCACGGCGGCGACGCTGAGGGCGGCCTCGCGGGTGAACGGGGTCCCGTAGAAGGAATGACCGCGCGCCCGCACGCGCAGCTGATGGAGGCCCGGCCCGTAAGTGTCGACCCGGCCGGAGAAGCTCCCCGGATCGACCTCGGCCAGCGCCACGTGGCGCACCCCTCCGCTCGGCGCGGACACCTCGACCCAGACCTCCGCGCGCCGCTCGACCGGCACGTCATATTCGGTCAGCGTGGCGGTGATCAAAGCGCTTTCGCCCGGCTTGACCGCGCCGGGACCGTTCGCTTCGAACGTCAGGCTCGAATAGGCGTGGGCGAGGAAATTGTAGGCGACCGAGCCGTCGCGCAGCTCGCGCCACAGGTCTTCCCGGTTCTTGTCGTCCCGGTTCTTGTCGCCGCGCAGCAGCTTGGCGAGCTTGCGCTCGTCCAACGACAGCAAAGCGTGCCAGCGGCCGGCATGGACGACATGGCCCGGCGCGCCGAGCGGCAGTTCGAGCCGGTAATAGCTGACGTTGCGGCGGCCGACGAACGCGCCGCCCGCCGGCAGGCCCGGATCGATGATCGTGCCGTCGGGCGCCTCGAGCACGAACTTGATGCCCTGGGCGAGCGGCGAGGTCAGGATCGCGTCCAGCCCGTAATCGGCCGCGCTGACGTCGAAGGGAATGCGGTGCGTGGGCCCGAGGACGAGGTTGCCGGCGGGATCGACGACGATCTGGGCGCCGCTGATCCCGGCCAGGATCTGCAGGAAGAACTTGCTCAGCCGGAAGCGCTGATCGTCGGTGAGGGCGCCGGTGACGAGCAGATATTTGCCGGTCGCCTGGGCGAGGTCGTTGAGGGCGTTGGTGCTGATCCCCGACGGCAGGCCGAGACCGACCGCATAGGTCGGCGCCGTGATGCTGGGCAGGACGGTGGCGACATAGGGAAGGACGTTTTCGATGCCGTCGGTGAGCACCACGATCGCCAGCTCGTCATAGGGGGTGACCGCGGCCGCCTGGCCGTCGTCGAGCACGTCCTGCGCTTCCACCACCGAAGCGCCGATCCCGGTCGTGCCGCGCGGGTCGAGCGCGCTGCCGGCGAGGATGGCGGCGGCGAGCGCCCGGCCGGAGCCGGGGATTGCGGGCTGCGGGCCGACATCGGTGATGTCGAGGTGGCGATCGACGATATGATCGTAGCCGACGATGCCGAGGCCGTCGCCGTCGAGCATGGTTTCGACGAACACCTCGACCGCCTCGACCAGCTTCTGATGCTTGGTGGTGCCGTCGCCGGCATCCTCCGACATGCTGCCCGAGCGATCGAGCGAGAGCACGACCGCGGATTTCGGCCGGGCGATGGTGTTGGCGGTGAGCGAGATCACCCATTGCTCGCTGCCGCCGGTCCTGGCGACGGTGACGCTGCCGTTGGCGACGTCGCCGGGATTGGTGGAGGTATAGGCGATCCAGATGCGGGCGATCCCCGGCTGGTTGCCGTGCGCCGCGTCGGCGGTCGCGCTGGTGCCGAGCGCGGTGGTGGCGAAGCCGCCCGACGGGCCCGCGACGATCTCGAAGGTGACCGACTGGCACGAGCGGACCTCGAAGACGATCGCGCGATAGGTGGTCCGCCCGGCCCCGCCCAGCCCCTCCGGCACGTTGGTGAAGGCGAGCGAAGGGGTGGTCAGCGTGAAATGGGGCGGATCGGTATCGTACCAATAACCCATGGCGTGATGGTCGAGCGTGCTCGCCGGCGTGGCGCCGCCGCCCCAGGGCAGCATCGAATCGTTGAGATTGTGCCCGGCCGGGCCGGTGTCGCCCATCACCCCCTGGGGATGATAGGCCTCGGCGGGATGGTCGCGCTGCCATTGCGCCCACAGCCGGTCGACGTTGCAATGATGCATGAAGAAGACCGGATCGTTGGGCGAGGATCCGGGCTGCATCGAGCCGCCGACCCAGCGGTGGACGCGATTGTGGATCGAGCCGAGGCCGAACCAGCCCTCGAGCCGGTTGCGGAAGGTCGCGAGCGTCCCGGAATCGTTCCAGTTCGCCGCGTCATAGGGCGTCTGGAGCAGGCAGTCGGTGACCTGGTCCGCGGTCGGCAGGCTGGGCACGTCGAAGCCGAACTCGCGGCGCAGCGCCGGGCCGTCATATTGCAGGTCCCAATCGCCGGTGGAGTGGGCGAACGGCCCGGTCGCGACCTCGTCATTGCCGCCCTGGCCGTCGCCGCCCATGAAGTCCGCGTCCCAGATCGACGAATTGGTCTGGTTGTCGACGGTCCAGTCCCAATAGGGCAAGGTGACGTCGGGGTCATGCTCCTGGAGGGCAAGCTCGTAGCGCCGCAGATATTCGCGGTGCCAGGGCAGGAAGGCGGGCCGCCGATGCGCCCAGCTCGCCCCGGCCATCGAATCGATATGCTCCTTGACGAAGTCGTCATAGCGGCTGTCGTTGCCCGCGACGCTCGGCGCGGCCTTCAGCGCGAGGACGGCGGCGACGAAGGCGGCACGCTCGCCGGGCGAGAGACTTGCTTGATTCTTGCGGCAGCTCATCGGCAGGTCCCCCCGTGCGGGCCGGCGACCGCGCGGCGGCGCGGTTCTTCGAGGCTGGCTCTGGAGCGGATTGTGATCCAGACTCGGCGACAATCGCAGTCAAGTTGATCCTTTTGCCGGGCCGAGTCAAATCGGCGGTGAATCGCCCCGCTCGGCCAGTAGCGGGCAAGGCTTGACTGTCGCGGGACCTATCCGCGGTCCGCCGATGATTGCCGCAGCCGATCGCGCAGCGCCTGTTTTCGGGGGGAGACACGCCGGCCGCGCCACCGCGACTTGGGCCGATCCGGCCGCGGCGGGGGCGGAAGCGCGAACGGCTAGGCCGGCCGAAGCGTCACCCGCATCGCCTCGTCCCGGCCGTCCATCGTCACCGGATAGGCCTCAGTGGAGACGAGATCGCCCGCTTCGACGAACCCGCTGCCGGAGCGGTCGAGATGGGCCCGGACCGAATAATGCGCCGCGGGGTCGATCCGGTCGACCTCGATCTCGAAGGGAAGGGCGGTGCCCGCCGGCAGGGGGCCGTTCAGCGGCAGATCGGTCCTGGCCGCGACGGTCGCGACGGCGTCCGCTCTGCCGACGTCCTCGACCAGCAGGCGGAGGAGATGCGGGCCCGGGCCCAACGCCTCGGCCAGCACCGCTTCGCCTCTGACCCGCATTCGCCACCCTCTCGTCCGATCAGGCCTATCCGTTCAGGACCGCGTAGCGAGCCTCGAAATTGACCGGGACGTTGGTAACATTTTTCACCTCGATGAACCACTTCACCAGCGTCGCGGTCTGGCGCGTATTCTGCACCTTCCATTCCAGCTGCTGATTGCCGTCCACCGGCGGCCCCGTCGGGACGATCATCCAGACGACGTTGTTCGCCGCGTTCCAGCTATGGGTGAACCATCGCCGCGTCTGTCCGGCGGCGACCGTGCCGTTGAATTGCACTCCGAAGCGCATCCGCTCTCTCCTCGATGATGATCAGCTCACAGGTCCGGGCCGGCGCCGCCGTCGGCGACGCCGCCCGTCTCGGCCTGGAGGCCCGAACCTTTTTGCCCGTCGCCCCGCTCCGCCGCCTCGATCGCCGAGACCAGCCAGCCGGGCGGGGCGCCGCCGTCGGCCGAATCGGCCGGGGCGCCGGAAACATCGGCGTCGCCGCCGCCCGGACCCGCGCCGCCGTCCGCATCGTCGCCGCTCGCCGGAACGGCGCTGGACGCGAGAGCGGTCGAATGGCCGTCCTCGGCCTGCGTCTCAATGACAATCCGTACCATCTTGCCCTCCGCTCAAGTGAAATCGCGGCTCCAGCCGAGCACTTCGAAGCGCGCTTCGAAGCTGACCTGGGCGCCGCTGAGATTGACCACCGTCAGGAAATATTTGAGCAAAGTGTCGGTCTGCCGGGTCAGGCCGATCCTGAGCTCCAGCTGGGCATTGCCGTCCACGACCGGAGCCGTCGGAACGGCCGTCCAGACCACGAACCAGTGCGACGGCCAGCTATGGGTGAACCAGGTCCGCGTGCTGTTCGCCGCCACGCTGCCGGAGAATTGCGTGCCGTTCCACGCGCGCGACGGCTCCAGCTGCGGATAGAGGGTGCGGACCGCGGCGATGTCGCCGGGGCTGAGCCCCGTGCGCTGGCCGATCTGCTGGCCGCCCAAAGGGACGATCGTCGCCTGGCCGTTGCGGGTGAAGGCGGTCGCGCCATAATGCATGATCGAGCCGAAATCATAGCCGCCGATGTCGTCGCCGTCGGTGATGTGCTGGTTGAAATTATGCTCGCGCCCGGCCTCGATATTGGCCCAGACGATCCGGACGTTGCGGTCGCGGTCCTCCCGGCTCTGTTCGTGCCACAGGCCGACGGCGTGGCCGATCTCGTGCACGGCCGCGCCGAAGCCGCAGCCCGCGCCGAGCGAGATCACCTGCATGCCGCCCTGCATGCCGACCTGGGACCAGCAGCCGTCCCGCGCCTCGAACGACACCCAATTCGTCTGCGTCGTGCGCTCCACGAAGCGGATGTTGGTGTTGGCCTGCCAGTGGGCGATCGCCTGCAGCACCAGCGGCCGCAGCGCCGCGGTGCTGACCCACGGGATGACCCCGCCCGGCCAGCGGAAGCGCTGGCCGGTGATGCCCACGCCGTGGGCGATGATGCCGGCCGCGGGATCGCCGGGTGCCGGGCCCGGCGCGGAGCGGACGGCGTCGGTCAGGACCTCCATGTCCGACGCGCTGGCAAGCACGATGTCGCCTTCGAAAATGGCCAGGTCGTCGATCACGTTGTAGGTGACGGACTTGACGGCGCCGTCCTCGATCGTTCGGACATAGCCCGTGCGGACATCGTCCGAGGACCGGAACAGGCTGGTCTCGCAATCGGCGCAATGGTCCGGCGCGACTTCCTCGAACGCCGCATCCTTGGTTTTGGGCATGTCAAATTCCCCGGCTCAGACTGGCCGCGGGGCGCCCGTCGCCAAGCGCCCGCGCGAATTCATGTGTCGAGGAGGATCAGGCTGTTACGCGCTACCGGCTCGAGACCTGTTTCTGGTCAGAGGAATCGGCGACCATATTGCCGCAGACCGGTTCGAGTCGAAATGCATTCTAGCACGATTCTTGGACGATGTAAGTATTGCCGGCCGCCCCAGGCGCGGCGCTCGCGGTCGAGCGGCGGGCCCCGCGCGTCGGGAACGGCACCCGCGCCGCCTTGCGGCGTTGCAGGCGGGTGAAGATCGCCACCTTCAACGTCAACGGCGTCAACGGCCGGCTGCCGCTGCTGCTCGACTGGCTGGCCGAGGCCGCGCCCGACGTCGCCTGCCTGCAGGAGTTGAAGGCGCCCGACGAGAAATTTCCGGCGCGGGAGATCGAAAGGGCCGGCTATGGCGCGATCTGGCACGGCCAGAGCCGCTGGAACGGCGTCGCCATCCTCGCCCGCGGCGGCGAGCCGGTCGAGACCCATCGCGGCCTCCCCGGCGATCCGGCCGACCCCCATTCGCGCTACATCGAGGCCGCGGTGAGCGGCGTCCTGATCGGCTGCCTGTACCTCCCCAACGGCAATCCGATCGGCACCGCCAAGTTCGACTACAAGCTCAAATGGATGGAGCGTTTCATGGCCCGCGCCGCCGAGCTGGTCGGGCTCGATTGCCCGGTCGTCCTCGCCGGCGACTATAATGTCATCCCGACCGACGCCGACGTCTACAAGCCGGAGCGCTGGCTCGATGACGCCTTGTTCCAGCCCGAGCCGCGCGCGCAATATCGCCGGCTGCTGAAGCAGGGCTGGACCGACGCCATCCGCCGCCTCCATCCGGACGAGACGATCTTCACCTTCTGGGATTATTGGCGCGACGCCTTCGCCCGCAACGCCGGCATCCGCATCGACCACCTGCTGCTCAACGCGGTCGCGGCGAAGCGGCTCGAGGCGGCGGGCGTCGACACCTGGCTCCGCGCACGGGAGAAAACGAGCGACCATGCGCCGGCCTGGATCGTCCTCCGGGACGCCTGATGCGGCGCCGACATGACGCCAGGGCCGGGCTCGCTGCTCTTGGTGCGATGAAGGCCCGCGGCTAGCCGGCTTCGCGCACCGATTCCACCGGCGCCAGGCAGGGAGCGAGCGGATAAGCGATCGGCCTGGGCGGCTTTGGCGGCTTGACCCACACCGAGCCGATGGCCTCAACCCGCTTTCCTGCAAGACGTTTGCGCTCGTCCTCGCTGCGGAGGCCGGCTTCTGCCCAGCCGGGTTCGAGCATCACGACTCGTCCATCCTCGAGCCGAACGCCGGCCCGGCCCCGATATTCGGGAGGCGGGACGGGATCCTTGCGAAGATCCACCTCGACATAGTCCCCGATTAGGCGCGCGCGCCGGCCCGAAAGAGCGGCGACGTCCGCTGCATTGCGGCAAAGAGGCGCGTCGTCATCGTGCATGACGAAGTGCCGGCCCAGGCCGTGGCGGAGCCGCGGCACTCACTTGCGTTTGTGAACGGACATGGTGGTCGGGGCCTGACCATGCAGCTCGCTGGCAAGATGCTGTTCGTGGAAGGTCTGGCCGGGCTTGGCGGCCGATCCATACATCTGGAAGCGCCACGCTTCGTTCTCCACATCGGCACCCACCGCATAATTTTCCAACGCCACCCGGTCGGAGCCGGCCGCCATCACCACGCCCGCCCAATGGAAGTTCCAGGGGTCGCCGGCACCCGGGAAAGCAGCCCCGCCTGACGAAATCGTATAGCCCTGCCCCGGCTTCGCCACCGCATATCTGTTTATGCCCAGTTCCTGGTCGACTTTGTCCTGCTGAGCGGCCGACAGCGCCTGATAATGGGCAAGCGCGGCATCGCCGTCGGCGATGTTGAACTTCTTGCTGAAAATCTCCTTCTTGGCGTCTTCCGGGTCGATCGCCGTGGCGCTTTTCGTTTCGATCTTTGCCTTGGCGGCACCGGGCGCCTTTACCGGAATCTTGTAGGAAGCGACCATCTTGGACCAATCGTTCCCCTGGCCGGCTCCCATCACTGTTCGCGCCGCATCGCCGCAATCGGCCCACAACGTCATGTTGGCGCCGCCGGTCTTGTTGATCAGATTCTTCGGCAACACCTTGTTGAGGGTCTTCGATCCCGAGCCGTTCGGCGCCGCTCCCTTCAGCGTCTGGCTCTGCGCCTCGAGCAGAATGCCCGATTTCGCCACCAGCAATTCGGCGTTTCGCGGCCTTGACCTTGTTCACGTGCGCCCAGAAATTATGGGTTCCGGTGGCGTCTTCCTGGACGGCCATATAGCCGTCCTCGGAGACGCGCAGATCCATTTTGGCGTTCCATTGATTGGCTGACTGCGCGGCTACGGCGATTGCGGTGTAATCGTGGGGGCCCCGGCCCACACGCGCGCCGACGTTCCCGATCAGCGCGCCGCCGTCCCGACCCCCGACCACTCTCGCCTCAATCGCCGCCGCATGCCGCTCCGCCCCTAGCCCCATGTCGCGCGTCGCCCCGTCCTGCTGAAGAATGTGGGCTGCTTCGTGGGCAGCGATGCCGAGCGGCGGCCGTGGAGAGGAGAAATGGGCTTCGCCGTGCTCGGTGAAGGCGGGCACGCCGCGACGCGCGCAGCTTTCTGGATCGATGACCGCACGTCCACCGAAAGCGCGGCCGAGGCGCTCGCTGATCTCGGCGCGGTGGGGAAAGTCAGGCAACCCAACCGCAGACTGCGCCGCGACGGAGCCCGGCGCCCGCCAGGGCGGCATCGGCCGCACTAGGGCTCGGGAGGGCACCTTCGCCTTCGCCACGGCAGGCCGGAACCTCTCAACCAGCGGTGCCATCCTCATCGTCGTGGCCCCAAGCTTAATCCCAAGAAACGACTCGAACTCAACTGGGAATGATAGTCAAGCGCAGGCGAAATGACAGGCGCCTATGTTGCCAGCCCGACCGATATCGTAAGACGGAGGCAACGGACGAATGCCTCTATTTCATCGGCTACTCACCCGACCCGTGACTGGCGAGACGCGGCGGGGTCGTAGAGGTCCTCAAATCCGGGGTCGTCGACGTCAGGGTCCAGCTGGCAAACGAGAAGGAGCCTCCGGTCCGCTGGCATGGCCCGTTCCAGCGACGCGATGACTTTGTCACGGCCGACAAACAGGGGCGTGATCATGTGCGTGAAGACAACGATGTCCCGTTGAGGCAGCAGCGGCAGGCTGCGGATCATCGCCCCTAAGCCTGCCAGAACCGCCGGCGGGTGCAAAGGATCAATAGCTTGGGCGGTGCTGCTTTCCGGCTCATGCCATTCAACATGGACTCGATTCGCGACGAGGCCGATTGTTTTTTCTGACAATTCCCAAGTAATGTCATGAAACTCAATTTGCTTGGTTGACAGTCTACTTCGTTGAGGTTCTGATCCCGCCGAGCTCGATTGACCTGCGATTCTGTAGCGGCATGTCGCCGCTTTTCTCGTTTTGAACTACGAAGGGGTAGGCTCATGAACGATCAGCAATTGGCCCATAAGGATGTGGACGGCGTCGACTATATGCGCGAACGGTCCGGCAATCAGGAACGGCTCGTCAAGGCGGATCGCGGATTTGCGCCCTTGGGGCTGCTCGGCGTCATACGGGACATTTTCGGCCGTAAGTGACGCCCTCCCTGGCCGTGGCCTATGCCCTCGAATCAGGGAATCCTGACAGGTAGAATCCCGCCCAAAAATAGGGGTGCGGGTAGGCGACCCTCGTCTTTCGCTGCGCGTGGCACAAGGCAGCTGCGAAGCTCAACCCATCCGATTTCAAAAGCGCTCCATAGAATTCCTGCATAAGCGTCGCCGTCGCCAGGTCATCGACCGGCCAAAGCGCGGTCAGGACCCGCTGCGCGCCTGCCTCGTGGAGGAGATCCGCCGGCGTCAGGTGGGAGGCCCCGCCGGGTCTACCCGAGGCGCAGGCCGCCAGCGTGACCAGCTTGAATCGGGACAAATCCTGGCTTGCCAATTGTCCGATCGTTACGCTCGTCCCGTCGCCAAGCAAGAGACGGCTGGCAGCCGGCTCGGCCGCGTTCGCTTCGCAATGCGTGGCGATATGAAGGATGTCCGCACCGCTTTGCAGCAGTTCATCAAGTCCGGCTGCATCCGCTGAAGGCCCGATCCGTGAGAATATGCGCGCGTCCCCGAGCAGGTCCGTGAGCAGGTCGGCCTCGCTTCGCACCCCTTCCAACTCGTCCGCATCGAGCGCGAATATTGCGGCGGTCGGCTCCTCGGGAAGCGGCGCCGCCCTGAGCATCCTCAGCGGGCAGGTCTGCAATGGCAGAATATCCAGGATGGGCCCGTCCAGCCCAATCGGAGCGAATGGCAGGAATCTGAACACGCCTCCGGTGCGGAGCAGAAGAGTATGCGCCTGAAACGGCGGCAGCGCGCCGAGAATATCCTCGCTGACCTGCTCCACCCAAGTCTTGCCGAAAATGCCGTCGGGCCAGGGCGCCGAAGGAAGGACGTTCCTCGAAAAGCTCTCGAACAGTGAATCGACGGCGAATTGAAGCGGATTTGCGGGGGGGAACGAGCTCGCAACCGTCTCCGCCCAGTCAATCCCGTTTGTTTGCAGCCGGAGCGAAACGCCGTTTCCGGCCGGCTCGATCGTGAGAAGCGCGACGCCGGACGGGGGATCATAGTCCAGCGCCGGAAGGCCGGCGGCGGGGACCTCAAGGATTTCCTCGACCTCGGCGAAATAGTCATGGATCGGCGCATTCGGCGAAAGATCGACCGGCGCCGCGCCGTCGAGTGTCGCGAGCTGCTGGAGCAAGTGCGCTCGTGCCCTCCCCTCGTCGGAGGTGCAGTAGATCAACCCGCCCTCCTGCCCCTGGCGCGCGCTTTCGGAAATCTGGGACGCCTCCTGAAGCCGGCCAAGCCTCCGGAGCAGGTTGACGAGGGTTTCGATATGCGGCTCGGCGCCCGCCTCGGACAGAGCGTCCGATGAGAACATCTTGCCCGCGGCCTGATTGAACAGGCTCAGTCCAAACAGACCGGTCTTTGCCCAGAAGGCGGCGGTGGCCAGCGCCTCCCGATTGGCGAGGATGGAAGCGAGCATCATGCACCCCCGCCACACCGCTGCGGGCTCGGCCGGTGAGGCCGAGATCGCATGATGCAGGAAGCGCTCGGCTTCCTCCGGCCTGTCGCGCACCCAGAAGACATCGGCGAGCATGATCAATCCGCCGACAATTTGCCCGTCAAAGGCCGGCCTGTTCCGGTTGAAGACGGCAATGGCGTCGTGCAGGACCGTTTCGATTCGCGGATCGATCACCGGTTTGAGATAGCGGAGATTCTCGCGAGCATCATGCTGCTCGTCCCATGGGAGCGCCTTGAACTCGATCGTCGCCACCGCGATCGCCTCCTCGATGAGCAGGCGGGCGAAATGGAAACGGGCCATGGCGGCCAGCCGGTCCGCTCTCGCGGAATCGAGCTCCGCGATGCTGGCTTCGACCTCCCTCAGCATGACCTCACCATGTCCGGACCGCATCAGGTCGTCCGTGATGCGGGTCTGGGCGATCATCTCGACCGCATCGGCCGGCGAAAGTCCGCTCGAACCCTCGCGCTCGACACTCGACATCCACCCCTTGGATTCGTAGTCGTGCTTCGGAAGCGCTTCGAGGATTGCGATCCCGTCGCCGAACTGAAAGGCGCGCTCGCTGATCATGCCGTTCGCCGCATTGATGCGCGCCAGCAGTTCGATACTCCGAAGATTCAGCGACCGGCCGACAATGCGGGCGGCGACGTTCAGCCACTCGATCGCGGGATGGACGTCCAGGAACGCCCAGTGAAATTCCGCTTTCGCCATTGCGGCGGAGGCCAGCCGTTCGGCGCCTTTGACCTCGGGATGCGAGGAAATGAGGCTGGCCGCCTCCGCGGCTGGAATCGGCCCGTCGCTCGCATAACCGAGATGCGCGGCGGCGTATCGCAGCGCGTCGTCAAGCGCCGCGGCTGCCTCTGGCACCTGACCAAAGCCCATTTTCGCGCGCGCTGCGAGAAGACTCGCTTCGGCGGCCTCGGCCGGAGGCCAGAGCTGCTTTGACGGCAGGCGAGGATGGTCCAGTGCCTCGATCACGCCGGCAGCGTCGATCATTCGCTGCGACGCCTTCGCCAACCCCAAGGCCGCTCGTCTGGCCTCGGTCGCATCGGCGGTCGAGGCAAGGAGCGCGGCAAACAGCTCCCGCGCGTCCCGATACTCGCCATAGGCCATCAGGCGCTCCGCCTTGTCCATGGCTTGGCTCTCGCCTCGATCGGTCATGGCGCGATCGCTGCTTTACCCAGCCTGTGACCGGAGGTCAGGCAGCATTTGTCGAATTCGCCGCGACAGGGGCCGAGGGCGCTCTCGACATACCAACCAATGTCCCGGCGGCCGCGATGCAGCACGCTCCCGCGCCGATCAGCAGGATATAGGACAATGTGCTGCGGATGTGCACGGCGGCCTGCGATTGACGGGTCCAGACCAGATCCTTGTCGCCTTGTGCGTCCTCGAACATCTGCTGCTGGGTCAGGCCGCGCTTTTTCGCGATTGAGGCCGCCTCCCTAGTCAAAGTGTCTCCACCCAGCCGCCGGTTCGATTCCGCGCGTGTCGAGGGAAAATAATATGAGTGGTTTATGTTTGTGCGGATGGCGACGAGCAGCGACGACATTGCGATCAGGAAGCTCGCGCCGGTCACAACGGCCAGCCAGAGCGAGCCCATTTGCGTGGAGAAGGCGTAGAGCAAGGCGACGCCGATCATCGAAACCAGTCCGGCCATCCGCGAGACCGCAAGAGGTACCGCCTCCTCGGGCGGCTGCCATTGGGTTCGCTTGGTGAAGGCGATGGTCATCGCCGCCCCGGCCGCGACCAGCGAACTGACCGTACCGACGAGATTCGCGAATACGCCATATTCAGTCATGGCAGGTTGAGCCTCACTTTTGTCGGGCAGGTCCAGATGACCCCGTCAAACTTGTCTCCGGCGGGAGTCGTCAGGCCGAACGTATATCGCCCCGACGGAAGCGTCTTTGTCGCGGGGGTCGACAGGCCGAAGGCCGTGGCGGTGGTCAGAAAGTAGCCCTTGCATACCAAAATGGTGTCACCGCTCCTGCGGCTGTCGACGACGGTCGCCGTGCCGCCCGGTCCGAGGGACCTGTTACGAACTGCAAGATATTCAGCGAGACGGTCGATCATGATCGACTCGGCTTCCCGCCCGCCGGTCGACCGCACCTCGAGTCCGGAGCGTTCGAGGGTCGAAAGCAGTCTGTTATAGGAGGTGTCGAAATTCGCCGGATCCGGCGCCAGCAGGACCGGGATTTCCTCGGATCCTTCGTCTTCATCGCGAAGGATGGCAACGCGTTGCTTGAGACCGTGCCGTGCAAACTCCTCGGCTTGTTCATGAAAGAGCGCAAGATCCGAAGCAATCGGACGAATATGGGGCGGGGTTTCTGCGCCGCGCCGTCGCCGCGCTGCGGCGTCTAACGCCCAAGCAATGGTCTGACGGAGTTCCGGCGAGACTTTTGGTATCACTCGTCCAATCCCAATCAAACTCCATCTGACTATGTAGAAATAGCGGCATCGTCAAACAGTCGTAAAAACGAACGCTCCGGAACAGAAGCGGGTCTAGACGGACGATTCTGCTCGTCAAAGCGCCGCCGGATATCCGCTCGCGGCCCAAGACGTGGCCGCCGGAAGCTGCGTGCGATCCGGATCCGATGGTGCAGCACCTGGACTGAAGACGACATGCCTTTCCCAACCGAACTTCGCGACGGCTTTATGGATGGACGCGGTCTCTTTCCTGTCCACGACACGGCGCTTCGCACACGCGTCCTGCCCTCTTCAGGTTCGACCCTCGTTCGCCCGACGGCCGCCCGAAGGGCCACGGCACCGCATTCCGCATCGATCTTTGGTTGCGCTGCCTGACCGCTTGGCATGTGCTCGAGGATCTCCTGCTACAGCCTAGTGCCGCCATCGTGTGACGGCCGCATCCGCTCAGCCTAAATCATTCTTCGACGCATGGGCGGCTCCCGCTCGGCGCTCCTTCCGGCAACGTAATGATTCCGTTTGCAATGCCGGGCTCCTGATGGTCCTATTAATAGCGAGTCGCGAACCGTGACTTGGGGGGCTGGAATCATGCGGGGCAAGACCACTTCGGCGATGATCGCCTTAACCTTGACGATCGCCATAGCCGCGGCGGCAATCGCTTCCGAGACGATCACCTACACTTACGACGGCCGCGGCCGGCTGGTGAAGGTCGAGCGCACCGGCACCGTCAACAACAACGTCAAGGCCGAGTATAAATACGACAAGGCCGACAACCGCACCAACGTCAACGTCGTCTCGCCCAACCCGCCCTGAGCGGACTGAGCGGCCCATGGGCTCGCCGGTCTTTTTTGGGGGGATGGAAGTGAAGAGGTCGATCGCCAAAGCCGCGGCATTCCTGTGCGCCCTCGTCGCCGCGGCACCGGCTCTTGCCGAGCAAAGCGAGACGCGGCTGATCAACACGCCGGCAGACAGCTTTCAGATGTCGCCAGGCGGCGTGGACCTGCGCAGCGGCCGCTTCGTCTACAACGAAACCGACCTTTCGATCGGCGGTGAGGGGACGCAGGGCCTCGCGCTGACCCGCACGCTCAACGCGGACGTCCCCGGCCACGCCAATCCGTTCGGCAACCTCTCCCACAATTGGGACATCATGGTCAGCGAGCTGTTCCTCAACACCGGCGATCCGGCGACGAGCGGCCATCAGGTCTCGGTCCATTTCGGCGGCCGCTCGCAGCGCTACAAGAGCAATAGCTGGGGCGCGATGGTCCAGGAATCGACCAGCAGCCCCACCGCGCCGCTCACCTATACCGGCACCCTTGCGAGCGCGTCCGTCGTCTTTACCTACCGCGCCTCGGACGGGACGGTGGCGGTGTTCCGGCCGCTCGGCAGCCTCGGCAGCGGCGACTGCTCGCACGGGCGCCGCTGCGCCTATGTCTCGCAGGTCACCGAGGCGGACGGCACGGTCTACACCTTCGCCTATACGGGGACGGGCAACGATTGGGGGGGCAACCAGCGCCTGAGGAGCGTGACCAGCTCGCGCGGCTACGCTTTGCTGTTCGAGGGCCAGGCCAATTACGTCACCGCCGCCTGCATCGTGAACCTCGCGCTCGGCCCCTTGCCCGCGAGCTGCCCGTCCGGCGCCCAGGCGAGCTCGAGCTACAGCTACGATAGCGGGCTTACGCCTTATGTTCCGGTCAAGCTCACCGGCGCCACCGGGCCGGACGGGGCGACCGCGGGCTTCAGCTACGCGAACGGCATGGGCTTCATCCGCCCCGGGGAGTCCAGCCCCTGGCAGACCGTGTTCAGCGGTCCTCATTATGACGAGCAGGGCGTCGCCCAGGAGATCGTCAGCCGGCAGACCTTCGCCGACGGCGGCAGCTACGATTATGCCTACGCGCAGGCGCCGATCACCAACAACAACCCCTATCCGGCGGTGGTCGGGGGCGGCTGGGTCAACGCGCTCGGCGAAGGCGTGTCCATGCCTTATGCCTGGCCGCTCGCTTATGTGCCGGGCAATCCCGGGGTCTCCTGCTATCCGCAAATCTGTCCGCCGGATCAGCCGGACGACTTCATGACCTGGGTCTATCAGCAGACGCCTGGGCCGGTGGAGATCCACGATCAGCTCGGCCGGACCACCTTCCTCGATTATTGCGACCCGGTGCCGATGGCGGCGATCGGCCAGTGCGACGTCTACCGGCTCGAAGCCTTTACCGACCCGGAAGGGGCGCGCGTCGTCCTCCAATATGACGGCTATCGCAACGTCAGCCGGGTGACCCGCCACCCGCGGCCGGGCTCCACGCTGGCGCCGCTCGTCACCCAGGCGACCTACGACATCGCCAATCCCAAATCCGCGACCAGCCCGCTGTCGATGACGGACGCCAGGGGCAACACCACTAACTGGACCTACGCGCCCGAACATGGCGGCATGCTGACCCAGACCGGGCCGGCGGTGAACGGGATCCGACCGCAGACCCGGCACGCCTACGCCCTGCGCCAGGCGCGGCGCTGGGACGGAGCGGCGGCGGGGCCGCCGGTCTGGCTGCGGACCTCGACCAGCCTGTGCCGGACCAGCGCCGCGACCGGAAACCCGAGCGCGCCGTGTGCGACCGCAGGGGACGAGGTGCTGACGACCTACGATTACGGCCCGGATTCGGGCCCCACCACGCTGCTGCTGCGCGGCCAGGCGGTGACCTCGACCGACGGCGGCGTCGCAACGACCCTGCGCACCTGCTACGCCTACGATGCGCTCGGCCGCAGGATCAGCGAGACCAGGCCCAACGCCAATCTCGCCACCTGCCCCATGACTGCGCCGACCGCGGCCCAGCCCTATACCGGCTCGACCCGCTACGACGCCTCCGGGCGCGTGACCGGCACGATCTCGGCCGATCCGGACACGGTGGGAAGCGGCAACCCGTTCCTCGCCGTGCGCAACGGCTACGATCCGGCCGGACGGCTGATCAAGGTCGAGACGGGCCAGCTGACCGGCTGGCAGTCCGAAGCGGTGGCACCGGCAAGCTGGACGGGGTTCACGGTCGATCGCACCGCCGAGACCCAATATGATTTGATGAGCCGCAAGACCCGCGAATGGACCCGCGAGGGCGCCTCCGGGCCGGTGCGGACCATGACCGAATATAGCTACGACCTCGCCGGCCGCCTGACCTGCACGGCGATCCGGATGAACCCCGCCGCCTTCGCCTTCAGCGGCACCCCCAATGCCTGCCTGGCCAACGCGACGGGCGCCCACGGTCCCGACCGGATCCGGCGCAATGTCACCGACGCCGCCGGCCAGGTGCTGCAGCAACGGGTCGGCGTCGGCACCGCGGACGAAGGCGCGGAAGCGACCTTCGCCTACAATCTCGCCGGCCAGCGCACGAGCGTGATCGACGGCAACGGCAATCGGGCAAGCCTCGTCTATGACGGCCACGGCCGGCAGAGCTGTTGGATGTTCCCCTCGACCACGAGAGCCGCCGCCTATAACGACGCCACCCAGGCCACGGCGCTGGCCAGCGCCGGCGCGCTCAGCGGCAGCATCACCGGCGATCAGTGCACGAGCGGCGATTTCGAAGCCTATGGCTACGACGCCAACGGCAACCGCACCGACCTGCGCAAGCGCGACGGGCGCCACATCGCCTTCGCCTATGACGCGCTGAACCGGGTGACGGCCAAGACCTATCCGCAGGGCGGCGCGACCCCGGTCGTCTATGCCTATGACCTGCGCAACCTGCAGACCGAGGCGCGCTACACCAGCCTGTCGGGCGACGGCGTCTCCAACGCCTATGACGGCTTCGGCCGGCTCGCCTCGAGCACGACCCGCTGGGGGGCGACGGCGCGCACGCTCGCCTACCAATATGACCGCGACGGCGGCCGCACCCGGATCACCCATCCGGACGGGACCTGGTTCGCCTACGACATCGATCCGATCGGCCGGATGACCGGCATCCGCGAGGGAGCAGTCGCGCTGCTGGCGAGCGTCGACTACGACCCGGCCGGCCGGCCGGCGGTCCTGACCCGCGGCGCGGGCGTGGCGATCACCGCCTACTATTATTATGCGACCGGCTGGCCGTGGCTGATCGGCCACAATCTGGCCGGCGGCGCGGCGAACGACCTGGTGCTGGGGTTCAGCTACAATCCGGCCGGCCAGATCAGCCAGACCAGCCGGGAGAACGTCTCCGATCTTTACGCCTGGGCCGGCCATTATGCGGTCGCCCGCCCCTACACGACCGACGGCCTCAACCGCTACGGCGCCGCCGGCGGCGCCACGTTCGGCTACGACGCCAACGGCAACCTCATCTCGGACGGCAGCCGCACCTACAGCTACGACATCGAGAACCGGCTGATCGGCGCCTCGGGCGGGGTGCAGCTCGGCTACGACCCGGCTGGGGAGGCTGGCCTGGACGACGGGGATCCCGAACTACTTGGGACAACCTCGGACACAGCCATGCCCAAGAATGGCAGATTTCCGCCGTTTTTTCAAACTTTTGGGAGGCCCGAAGACGGGTCCCTGGTGCCCAGAAGAGGACTCGAACCTCCACGCCCTTGCGAGCGCCAGCACCTGAAGCTGGTGCGTCTACCAATTCCGCCATCTGGGCCCAGAGAACAAAACAACAGGTAGGCCGGGCGAGTTAGGGGGCGGCCCTGTTCCTGTCAACCTGCGCCCGCTTGCCAAGCCAAAGCGGACGCGCCAAGGAGGCGCCGCACTCCAAAAGGCGCCCTTTCATGACGGTGAAAACGGACCGGCTCATCACCCTGTTCGGCGGCGGCGGCTTCGTCGGCCGTTATGTCGCCCAGGCTTTGTTCAAGGCCGGCGCGCGGGTCCGCATCGCCGAGCGCGAGCCGCGCCGCGCCTTCTTCCTGAAGCCGCTGTGCGGGCTCGGCCAGATCCAGTTCGTCCGCGCCGACCTCGCCGACCAGGGCGCGGTCGCCGCCGCCTGCCGGGGCGCGGACGCGGTGGTGAACCTGGTCGGCATCCTCAAAGGCAATTTCCAGGCCGTCCACGTCGAAGGCGCCGGCAACGTCGCCGAGGCGGCCGCCGCGGCCGGCGTTCCGGCCCTGGTCCATGTCTCGGCGATCGGCGCGGATCGCGAAAGCGAAAGCGCTTACGGCCGCTCCAAGGGCGAAGGCGAGGAAGCGGTCCGCGCCGCCTTCCCCGGCGCCACCATCGTCCGTCCCTCGATCGCGTTCGGGCTGGAGGACGATTTCGTCAACAAATTCGCGCGAATGGCGCAGCTGCTGCCCTTCGTCCCCGTCATCCGCGGCCAATGGCGGCTGCAGCCGGTCCATGCCGCCGATCTCGGCAAGGCGGTCGCCCAGGCCGCGCTCGACCCGAGGGCCCATGCCGGCAAGACGTACGAGCTCGGCGGGCCGCAGGTGCTGGACATGGCCGAGCTCAACCGCTGGATCTGCCGGGCGACCGGCCGCAACAAGCCGGTGGTCGAGATCCCCGACGCGCTCGGCCGGATCGTCGCGCGCCTCGGCTTCCTGCCCGGCGCGCCGATGACCTGGGACCAATGGCTGATGCTCCAGCGCGACAGCGTCGCTTCGGGCCCCGGCTTCGAGGCGTTCGGCATCCGCCCCGCGCCTTTGGCCGCGGTCGCCGAGGGCTGGCTCAACCTCTACCGCCGCCACGGCCGCTTCGCCAAGGCGCCGCTGACCTAGGGTCCGGACTCGAATTAGCGGGTGATGGGTATCGAATGATGAGCGTCATCCCGGCGAAAGCCGGGACCCATGAACTCGGTGTCGGTCATTCGGCTCCCGAGCTCCGCCCATCGAAGCGTTTACCGGCCTTACTCGTCGCTGTACTCCTAAGGGAGCAGCCCGAATTTTCCCCTTGCCTTTCTGTTCTTTTTATGTTCTATATATGTCCATGGCCCGGAACGACGCTCTGGTCCCGCCCGAATCGCCGTCCGCCGCGCCTGCGGCCGATGACTCGCCTCCGGTCACCCAGGCCGGGCCGATCGCAAACCTGCCTGTGCCCAGCCCAGGTCCCCACGGCTCCGAAGCCGAGGACGCCGCCTATTGGCGCGGCTATCACGCCGCCCTAGCCGTGGCGGCGCAGCCGGCCGATGGCGACACCGGCTCGCCGCGCGTGCGCCGGATGCGGGTCGACGGCTTCACCGGCGCGAAGCAGGCGGTGTACCTCGAGGGCATCGCCGAAGGGCTGACCGTCGGCGAGGCGGCGGCACGGGCGGGGGTCAGCGTCACCACCGTCTACAATTTCCGCAACCGCCGCGCCGGCCGCGCCTTCAACCTCGCCTGGGAGGCGGCCGATCGCCGCGCCCGCCGCCCGCTCGCCGACCAGCTGCGCGATCGTTCGGTCGAAGGCCAGACCGATACCGCGCGCGACGGCCAGGGCGAGCTGATCGGCACCCGCCACCGCCACGACAACCGCCTCGCCATGGCGATCCTCACCCGGCTCGACAGGAAGGCCGAGGCCTATCGCGAGGACGAGCGGCTGGTCGGCGTGATCGCGGAGGAATTCGAGGAGCTGCTCGACCTGATCGAGGGGGACGGCGACGCCGAGGCTTTCATCGAGGCGCGCCGGCCCGCCGAGGGCGATTATGCCCCGCGCGAGCGGGCGCCCGCCGCCCCGACGCCGTCCGAACAGGAGCAATTGCGCCGCCGTTACGAGGGCGTCGACCCCGCCGACATCGACATCTCCGATCTCACCATGGCGGGCAGGCACAGCTGGACCGCCGACCAGAGATACCGCGCCGAGAAGGCCGACTTTTTCGGGCGTTACTGGGACGAGTGGAAGCCCGACGATGAGGAGCAGGAGTACAGGCCCGTCTCCTCCTGCGTCCGCGACCAGCTCCGCAGCCATGGCCAGGTCCGCCTCACGGATCGCCCGAGCCGGGACGGGGGCAGCGGAGCCCGAGCGGGGGGCCGGAGGCGAAGCTGACCGACCGGTGTCCAGGATATTCTCAACTTCATTCAACTTAACGGCCGTCGCCACGGCGACAGTCACTTTCGCGCGCCGCGCCACGAAACCCGGCACCGCCCGGGGAAAAGTGACTGTCCCCACTTCCTCGCTCCCGCTAAGCGTCCTGCCCCATGGACGCAGCGACCCTCATCACCATCATCCTGCTCGGCATCGTCGAAGGCGTCACCGAGTTCATCCCGGTCTCCTCGACCGGCCATCTCATCCTCGCGTCCGAGCTGCTCGGCTACGATGCGGCGCAATGGGCGGTGTTCAACGTCGTCATCCAGCTCGGCGCGATCCTGGCGGTGATCGTCCTTTATTGGCGGACCTTCTGGGCGGTGCTGATGGGCCTCATGCGGAACCAGCCCGAATCCTGGCGCTTCGTGCGCAACATCGCGATCGGCTTCCTGCCCTCGGCCGTGCTCGGGCTCCTGCTCCACCGCCAGATCGAGGCGATGCTGGGCAGCGCCACGATCGTGGCCTGGGCGCTGATCGCCGGCGGCATCGCCATCCTGATCATCGAGCGCAGCGCGCCGCAGGGGACGGAGAAAGGCGTCGCCGACATCTCCTTCGGCAAGGCGGCGGGGATCGGCCTGATCCAGTGCCTGTCGATGATCCCGGGCGTCAGCCGCTCCGGGGCGACCATCCTGGGCGGCCTCTCGCTCGGCGTCGAGCGGCGGACCGCGGCCGAATTCAGTTTCTTCCTCGCCATCCCGACCATGCTGGGCGCGACCACGCTCGAACTGGCCAAGAACGAGGGCAATTTGGGTACTGCCGGGGCGAGCGGCATCGCGATCGGCTTCGTCGTTTCGTTCATCGTCGCTCTGGTCGTGATCCGCTGGTTCATCGGCATCGTCTCGCGCCGCGGCTTCGCGCCCTTCGCCTGGTATCGTATCGTCGCGGGCGCCGCCGCTCTGCTATGGCTGACCATGCGCTGACTTTGGGGGTGGATATGATTCGACGTCTCACGGCACTCGTCGCTCTGGGTTTTGTCATGGCGCCCGTTTTCGCCCAATCCCCCCCGCCGCTCGACCCGGCCGCGCTCGATCTCGCCCGGCTGCTGCTCGAGCGCGACGAAACCATCCGCGGCGAGGAGGATCTCGGCGCGATCCGCGTCCGGATCGCCGAACAGCTGCTGGCGTCGAACACCTGCGATCCCGGCGTTCCGGACTGCCGAAACCTCGCCGCGACGGTGGCCCGCGAATTCGCCGAAGATTATCGCGAATCCGAGCGCGTCCGGCACCAGCGGATCACGGCCTATCTGATCGCCGACCGGCTGAGCCCCGCGCAAATGGCTCATGTCGCGCAATATCTGCGCGGCGACGAGGGCGCCGCCTTGCTCGAGACCCTGGCGATGCTGCGCGAGCCGGAGCGGAGCCAGCGGCGGCGGCGCGAGATCGAGCGGACGCTCGAGCGCACGGTGCCGCGGGCCAGCGCCGCCGCCTTGGCCCAGTTCCGCCAGCGCGCCCGCAACGTCCCGGCGGCGCGGCCGCGCTGAGCTTGTCGCTGGGTCCGGTCTGGCGCAAGCTGCCGGCTTTGGGAGGGAAATTCATGCGCAGGACCAGCTTGGCCGCCTTCGTGCTCGGCTTCGCGACACCCGCCCCGGCGGCGCAACCGCCGGCATCCGCGGCGCCCGCGCCGCCGATGGAGGCGGCAATCGATCCCGCCCGCCTCGCCGCCGCCGAGCGGATGATCGAGGCGATGATGCCGGCCGGCACGCTGCAGCGTGTCTTTGCCGGCGACCTGTTTCCTCTGGACCCGCTGATGGGCATGAATGCGGCCTCCCTCGGCATTCCGGGGGTCGAAGCCGACACGAGCCTGGGCGAGACCATCGCCGCCGAAGATCCGCATTTCCGGGAACGGATGCGCATCGAAGGCGAAATCATGCGCGAGGCCATGGCCGCGCTCGTCGGCGAAATGGAACCCGACATGCGCCGCATTTTCGCCCGCTTCTTCGCCCGGCGTTTCGATATTGCGGAACTGGAGGAGATGACCCGTTTCTTCGTCACGGCGACGGGCCGAAAATATGTGGAAGCTTCGTTCACCATGATGAATGACCCGATGATGACGGAGCTGGTGGCGGCAATGATGCCCCGGATGATGGAGGCGTTCCCACGGATCGAGGAACGAATGCGCGCCGCGACCGCCCACCTGCCTCGCCCGGCCACCGCTGAGCCGTCCGCCGACGAGGAGTGACATTGGCCTGGCGCCTGTTCAGGCTCGGCTCATCCCCTTGGGCGCAGAGTAGCAACCGAGTCGCGGAGCTGTGCGTTTTCGCTGCATATCCGCTTGTCCGATAAGGAAGATTGTCATGCGTAAGCTGCTGATCGCCACTGCCGCCGGAGCGATGCTGGCCGCAAATCCGGCCCTGGCCCAGGACGACCCGATCTTCGACGACGAACCCTATGCCGAGGTCGAGGACATGCTGCCGCCCGGCGAGGAGGTCGAGGCGATGGCGCCGGCGATCGACGGCGCGGCCGGCGCCCTGCTCGACGTCGACGTCGGCCCGGTGATCGATGCGGTCGATCCCTATCGCCGCAGCCATTGGCGCGGCCGCCGTACGCTCGGCGAGCTCGCCCGCCGCGACGATCCCTATTTCGACCGGCGCCTGCACGATTCGATCTACGGGACGACCGCCGAGCTCGGCCGGATGATGGACGCGATCGCCGCCGCCACGCCGGCGATGCGCCGCTCGCTCTATGAAATGGAGCGGGCGATCGACCAGGCGGCGCGCGATTACCGTTACCGCCGCCGCTACTGACCGCCGCGCCAAATCCGCGGTGGACTGGGGCGGCGCGGCCATTAAGAGGGCTGCGCATGTGGCAGCTCTACCAATTCCCGCTCTGCCCCTTCTCCCGCAAGGTCCGCCTGACCATGGCCGAGAAGGGGATTCAGCACGAGCTGGTGCGGGTCTCGCCCTGGCTTCAGGAGGACGAGTTCATCGACCTCAATCCGGCCGGGCAGACGCCGGTGCTGGTCGAAAGCCAGAAGGGGATCGTGCTGATCGATTCGGGCGCGATCTGCGAATATTTCGAGGAGACGATCGACCGGACGCCGATGATCCCCGGCACCGCCGTCAACCGCGCCGAGATCCGCCGCCTGGTCACCTGGTTCGACGAGAAGCTCTACCATGACGTCGTCGCACCTTTGATGGAGGAGCGGATGACCAAGCGGCTGGTCAGCCGCGACCCGCCCGACACCGGCCAGCTCCGCAAGGCGATGACCGCCGCCAACGGCCATCTCGACTATCTCGATTACCTGCTCGACCACCGCCGCTGGCTCGCCGG
>Ga0070677_10000019_pt1 | contig 50177 bp, 49 predicted proteins | sample KBSM63metaG_FD_64674 | JGI IMG/M metagenome (GOLD analysis project Ga0070677, IMG submission 64674) | Miscanthus rhizosphere microbial communities from Kellogg Biological Station, Michigan, USA - KBS M6-3 metaG | ecosystem: Host-associated > Plants > Roots > Rhizosphere > Soil ... | reverse complement strand
CGTGGGTTCGATTCCCACCCTCGCCACTCTTCAGACCTCTTCCTTGGCCACCTTCAGCGCCTGATAGAGGTAGCCGGCCAGATAGACGATCGCGTCATGGTGGCCGTCGAATGGCTGGGAGAGGTCATCCTCGCCATCGATGGGATTCTCGAAGAAGATGAAGCCGTTGCCGTTGGGATAGACGTAGATCCCGGTGGGCTTGATCACTGCGCCTTTGCCCGGCGAACCATCTGACTTTTTTGTGCGGCGGACAACCCCGTCAAGGAATTTGAATTTCATCGGGACCTCTTTCACCTTTCGTACGCTCAGTGATATCCATTTACTCAACGACTGAGGAAGCACAGCTCTCGCGGGATGACGGTGGGGTGACCGAGATCGAGATAAAGCCGGTGGGACGGGTCGAGTCGTCGCTGACCGAGCGCGCCGAGGCACCCAAGCAGGGCAGTGAGGGAGCGCCGGAGGCTTGGCTGGTCTTCGGGGCGGAGTTCGGCGAGGCATTGCTTGGGATCGAGGCGGGAGATGAGGTGATCGTGCTCACTTGGCTCGATCGGGGGCGGCGGGATGTGTTGCGGACGCGGCCGCGGGACGATCCGGCGAATCCGATTCAGGGGGTCTTCAGCACGCGCTCGCCGGATCGGCCGAATCCGATCGGGCTGCATCCGGTCGAGGTCGTCGAGGTCGATGGGTTGAGGGTGCGGGTGACGAATATGGAGGCGTTGGACGGGACGCCGATCCTCGACCTCAAGCCGGTGATCTGACGCGGTCGCCGCTTAGATCGCGACGCCGCCGAAGTGGCGCTGCAACTGCTTGTGGCGGTGGCGGAAGAACCAGGCAATCACTGGGCGGAGTGGGGCGCCCGGGAGGCCCAGGCGGGGTTGCCAGCTGACGCGGTCGGTGACCGTGCAACCGCCGTCGGCGGGCTCGATCGTCCGTTCGTGTTCCCAGACCCGCTGGCTCAGCATCTTCGAGCGCTCGAGGAAGCCGCGGCCGGGTTCGAGGCGGGCCAGGCAGACCTCGTCGTAGTCGAAGGGCAGGAGGCCGAAGAGGAGGATCCAGCTGCGGCCGATCGGCACGCCGATCTCGACGGTCTCCGGAGAGATCTCCCCGACGCCGGGCGGCAGGGTCATGCGCAGGTAGGGGCGCATCTCGTCGTTGATCCCCTCCGGCGTGATTACCCGGTCCCAGACCGCGGTCGGGGACGCGTCGAGACGCGAGGAGACGGAGATCTCGGCCGGCCGGCTCACGTGCCGCAGCCTAGAGGCGGTAGCGGCAGCGAGCAGCCGTTAGGGTCGGCTCGATGAGGACGGCGGTCATCACCGGGGCTTCGAGCGGCATCGGCGCCGCCACGGCCCGCGCCCTTGCCGGCGAGGGTTACCGGACGATTCTCGGCGCTCGCCGCATCGATCGGCTGCAGGAGCTGGCTGCCGAGATCGGCGGCGAGGCGATTGCCCTGGACGTCACCGATCCCGCCTCGGTCGAGGCCTTCGTCGCCGCCGCCGACCGCTGCGACGTGCTCGTCAACAACGCCGGCGGCGCGCTCGGGCTCGAGCCGCTCGCCGAGGCCGACGACGAGAAGTGGCTGCAGATGTACGAATCGAACGTGATGGGGACGATGCGGATGACCCGGGCGCTGCTGCCGAAGCTGATCTCTTCAGGCGACGGCCACGTCGTCGGCGTCACCAGCATCGCCGCGATCGAGCCCTACCGCGGCGGCGCCGGCTACAACGCCGCCAAGCACGCCCAACGGGCGATCCTGCGAGTCCTGCGCCAGGAGCTGCTCGGCCGGCCGGTCCGCGTCACCGAGGTCGCCCCCGGCATGGTCGAGACCGAGTTCTCGCTGGTCCGCTTCGAGGGAGACGAGGAGGCGGCGGCAAAGGTCTACGACGGGATGCGACCGCTGAGCGCCGCCGACGTCGCCGAGTGCATCCGCTGGGCCCTCGCCCAGCCGCCGCACGTCAACGTCGACGAGATCGTCGTCCGTCCGCGCGACCAGGCGACCGCCACCGACGTCCATCGCGAAGGCTGAGGGGCCGGCCCGCCCGTAGTCCACCCGGGCCGCGGCGGACCGGTCAGGCTTCGCCGGCGAGCGGCGCGAGGAAGCCGTCGGGCTCCTCGACCACGGTGTTGACCAGCACGCCGACCCGCTCGATCTCGACCCGCACCGTCTGGCCGACGTGGAGGAGGTTCTCACGCACCGGTTTGCGCCCAAGGCCGACGCCGGCCGGTGTGCCGGTGGCGATCACGTCGCCGGGCTCGAGCGTGAACGCTTCGCTCAGGTGGGAGACCTGCTGGAAGCAGTCGAAGACCATCTCGGCGGTGCTCGCGTCCTGGCGCAGCTCCTCGTCGACGTAGCAGCGCACGCGCAGGTCCTGCGGGTCGCCGACCTCCTCCGGCGTCACCAACCAGGGGCCGAGCGGGCCGTGGGTGTCAAAGGACTTACCGATCGTCATCGTTTTCGCCTGCCCCTGCCAGTCGCGGACGCTGACGTCGTTGGCACAGGTGTAGCCGGCGATCGCCTCATGGGCGCGCTCGACCGGAACGTGCCGGCAGCGCTTGCCGATCACCACCGCCAGCTCCGCCTCGTAGTCGAGGAAGGTCGAGACCTTCGGCATGTGCACCTCGGCGCCGGGTCCGGTCACACAGGTGACCTGCTTGTTGAAGAAGGTCGGCACCTCGGGTGGCTCCATGCCCATCTCGGCGATGTGGTCGGCGTAGTTGAGCGCGATCGCCATGTACATGCGCGGCACCGCGGGGGCAAGCAGGCGCGCGTCTGCGAGGGGTAGGCGCGGCGCCCCGTCGGCCGCCTGCTCGATGCCGCCGCGGCCGGCCTCGGCCAGCGCGGTCGCGGGTTCGGCGGGCAGGCCCGAGGCGGAGAGGTCGACGACCTCCTCGCCCTCGACGATCCCCAGCGCGGGCGCGCCGATCGGAGTCTGGAAGCGGCAGAGCTTCATCGCCGAGACCCTTTCAGATACGCCCCGCGCCCGAGATTCGCTTCTCAGGCGAGTGGGTAGCGGAGGCCATGCCCTCAAAGCGGACGTTCCTCTCACTCATCCTGACTGCCCTGGCGCTTGTCGTTGCCGGCTGTGGTTCCGACTCCGACGACAGCACGGGCGGCGATGAAGAAAGCGGTGCGCCCGCGACGCAGCCCTCGCCCGGCAAGGGCAACGCGCCGGCGTCAGGTGCCAACGCGCCCGCCCCCAGCGGCGACGCCGTCCGCGCCGAAAAAGTCTCGATCGTCGAATTCGCCTACGACCCGGACCCGGTCGTGATCGAGGAAGGCGGCAAGGTGATCTGGGTCAACCGCGACTCGGCCCCCCACACGGCGACCGCCGACGACGGCTCCTTCGACACCGGCACGATCGCGACCGACAAGCTCAAGTCCGAGAGCTTCAAGCAGCCCGGCACCTACACCTACTTCTGCGAAATCCACCCCGACATGCACGGCACCGTCGAAGTGGTGGCGAGCAGCTAGTCGCCGAGCTCGTCGATCAGCTCGGTGACGCGGCGCCCGATCTCCTCGCGGGTGGCGCGCACCTCCTCGAGCGGGCGCCCCTTCGGGTCCTCGAGCTCCCAGTCGATGTAGCGGACGCCGGGCACGAACGGGCACTCGTCACCGCAGCCCATCGTGACGACGACGTCGGCCCAGAGCGAGTCCTCGGTGGAGAGCTTGCGGGGGACGCGGTCGGCGAGGTCGATGCCGAGCTCGCCCATCACCTCGACCACCTCGGGGTGGACGCGATCCCCGGGCGTCGTGCCGGCCGAGCGCGCCGCGTGCCGCCCGGCCGCGGCTCGCTCGAACAACGCCTCGCTCATCTGCGAGCGCCCGGCGTTGTGGAGGCAGACGAAGAGAACGCGAGTCATCGGGCCGGCTGCCCTCCGCGCACGAGCTGATAGGCGAGGGCCCCCAGCGCCGCGCCGGCGAGTGGCGCCGCGATGTAGATCCAGAGGTCGTGCAGCTCGCCGGAGACGAGCGCCGGGCCGATCGAGCGGGCGGGGTTCATCGAGGCGCCGGTGATCGGCCCGCCGAAGAGCGCGTCGAGGCCGACGGCGCCGCCGATCGCGATCGCGGCGCCGGCGCCGACCGCCCGCGTGTCGGTGGCGACGGCCATGATCGTGAACATCAGCAGGGCGGTCAGCACGGCCTCATAGACCAGGGCGCTGCCGTCGCCCACCGAGGGCAGGGTGGTGCCGAGCTCGGCGGGTTGGCTCGGCCAGACCGCCCAGAGCAGCAGCGCCGCGGCGATGGCGCCGGCGAGCTGCGCGGCGACGTAGGCCAGCGCCTCGCGGCGGGGGAAGTGCCTGGTCAGGGCGAAGGCCAGGGTCACGGCGGGGTTGAGGTGGGCGCCGGAGAGGTGCCCGGTGGCGTAGACCATCGCCATGATCACGAGGCCGAAGACGAGCGAGACGCCGACGGCGCCGAGCGCACCCGTGTGGACCGCGTCGGTGACGATCGCCCCGCAGCCGGCGAAGACCAACGCGAAGGCGCCGAGACCCTCGGCGGCGGCGCGGCGTGCCAGATCGGGACGCTCGCTCAAGCCGAGAACACCTCGCGCACGGCGTCGAGCGCGCCGGGAACGAGGCTGAAGTAGCTATAGGTGCCGCGGGTCTCGCGGGTGAGGACCCCGGCGTCGACGAGCAGCTTGAGGTGGTGGCTGACCGTGCCCTGGGAGAGGCCGAGCAGGGGCTGCACCTCGCAGACGCAGACCGGCTCGCCGCCGGCGCGCAGCAGCAGGTTGACGATCCGCAGCCGGTGCCGGTCGGCCAGCGCCTTCAGCACTGCCTCCAGCTCGCTCGCCCGCTCCTCGCTCAGCGAGGACCCGGCGAGCGGGGTGCAGCACGAGATCACGGGCAGCTCGGCAGTCGGCACGCCGCGGAGCTTAAATGATTCATCGAAGAGCTTCAATGAAGTAGCGGAGCTCATCAGTCCATCGATGCTGATAGGAGACCGCCATGCGCAGCACCGGATTCGACCTTCGCCGCCTCGCCGCGATCTACGCCGGCGGGGTGCTGGGGGCGCTGGGGAGGGTCGGCCTCGCGCAGGCGACGCCGCACGGACCGGGCGGCTGGCCCTGGGGGACCTTCGCGGTCAACATGGTCGGGGCGCTGGCGCTCGGCTACTTCTTCGCCCGCCTCGGCGACCATCCCGAGGAGAGCCTCGCCCACCCGTTTCTCACCACCGGCATCTGCGGCACCCTGACCACCTTCTCCACCCTGCAGCTGGAGCTGTTCGAAATGGTCGACCACGGGCGCTTGGGGCTGGCGGGGCTGTACGTAGGTGCGACGCTGGCGCTCGGTTACCTCTGCGTCCGCGTCGGCATCGCGCTCGAGCGGCGGCCGGAGACAGCACCGTGAGCGCGGCGGGTTGGATCGCGGTCGGGCTGCTCGGCGGCGCCGCAGCCGCGGCTCGCTTCCTGATCGACACCGCCGTCACCGCGCGCAGCGACCATCCCTTCCCGCGCGGCGTGCTGGCGATCAACCTCGCCGGCGCCCTTGTCCTCGGCCTCGTCGCCGGCCTCGCGCTCGAAGGCGAGGCGTTGGTCATCGTCGCCGGCGGCGGCATCGGCTCCTTCACCACCTTCTCCACCTGGATGCTCGATTCACACCGCCTCTCCGAGGCGGGACACACACACTTGGTGTGGCTGAACATCGGCCTTTCACTGGTTGCCGGATTTGCCGCCGTCGTCCTCGGCCACTGGCTCGGATCCGTGCTCTGAGCGCCGTTAAATGCCCTGCAAAACGCAGGTAAGAATAATCGTCCGCACTCGCCTCTACCTTGGGTCGGGATGAGTCAACAGGCCTTCACCGATCCGCCCGAGCAGGCACTTTTCAGCGAACCGGATGTCGCGCCGGTCAGCGAACCGGAGGTCTCCCCGGCGGTCGAAGCCGGCTCTCCGCCGGTCGAACCCGCGCCTGAGCCTGCCGGGCCGCGGATCCCACTCCGTGAGCTCGAGGACGGGCAGCGGGTCAGCGGGGTCTACGCGGTGCGCGAGCGTGAGCTGCGCCGCAAGCGCAACGGCGAGCCGTGGCTGCGGTTGCGGCTGGGCGACGCCAGCGGCAACTGCGAGGCGGTTGCCTGGGAGGAGGCGGAGCAGCTCTACGCGCTCGCCGCGCTGGGGACTCCCGTCCACGTCCGCGGTCTCTTCGAAATGAGCGAACGCTGGGGGGCGAAGATCAAGCTGAGCGGCCTGCGTGAGGCAAGCGCCGAGGACTTCCGGCCGGAGGACCTCGCGGTCGAGTCGGAGGTCTCCCTCGAGCTGATGGAGGGCGGCCTGCGCGAGCTGTTGGCGACGGTGCAGGACCGCCGACTGCGTTACCTGCTCGACCGCTTCTTCGGCGAGGACTCCGAGAACTGGGTGCGCTTCCGCGACGCCCCCGCGGCCAAGACCTACCACCAGGCCTACCGTCACGGCCTGCTCGAGCACACGGTCTCGGTGGCGCAGGCGGTCAGCGCCGCCGCCGCCTACTTTCCAGGCATCGACCGCGACGTCGCCGTCACCGGGGCGCTGCTGCACGACATCGGCAAGACCGAGGCCTACAACGACGACCCGCTGGCGATCGACCTCACCGACGCCGGTCGCCTGCAGGGCGAGATCCCACTCGGCTACTACAAGGTGCGCCGCGAGATCGAGGACATCCCGGGCTTCGACCCCGCCCTCGCCCAGGCCGTCCTGCACATCATCCTCGCCCACCACGGCTCGCTCGAACACGGTTCGCCGGTCGTCCCCGCCACCCGCGAGGCCGTGCTGGTCCACATGATCGACAACCTCGGCGGTCGCCTCGGCAGCTTCGACCGCCTCGAGCGCCAATTGCCGGCGGGAGAGTCCTGGTCGGGCTTCGATCGCGCCCTCTCCGGCTCCGCCTATTTCGGCAACCGCGCCGCCGCCTGAGGACCGTTACTTGAGCAAACGGCAAGCGGTTCTGATCCTCGGCGCGGCCATCCTGGTCGCGTCGGGGTTGCTCATCTACCTCGGCCGGGGGCTGACGCCGGTGGTCGACGAGTGGGCCTACATCTCGGTCTACCCGGGGTGGGGGCTGGAAACCCTGCTCACCCCCCACAACGGCCATCTGGTCGTCTTCCCGCTGGTGGTCGAAAAGGCGATCTCGGAGATCTTCGGGCTCGAATCTCAGCTGCCGTTCCAGCTCCTCAACGTGACCCTCTCGGCGACGGTCGCCGTCCTGCTCTTCGCCCTGATCCGCGATGCGGTCGGCGACCTTCTGGCGCTTGCCGCCGCGATCCTCATCCTCTTCTTCGGCGCCGGCGCCGACGTCCTCATCCCGACCTTTCAGATCAGCAACCTGACCGGCCTCTGCGCCGGGCTCGCGATGCTCCTGGTCCTGCGTCGCCAAGACCTGCGCGGCGATCTCGCCGCCTGCGCCTTCCTCTGCATATCGCTGGCCTCGTTCAGCATCGGCATCGCCTTCGCCGTCGGCGCGGCGCTCGCGATCGCCCTGCGTCCGCCGCCGCTGCGCCTGAGTCGCTGCTGGGTGGTGCTGGTGCCGGCCGTTCTCTACGGCGCCTGGATGCTCTGGGCACACAAGTTCCACCAGCAGTCCTTCTACGTGCACAACATCAAGATCCTCGGCTCGGCAATGGTCGACCAGGCGAGCGCGGAGCTGTCCGCGCTGACGGGTCTGTTCACCACCCCCAACGGTCCCCCGCCCGAGTCGAACCCGGTGCCGATTCGAACCACCTGGGGCCCGGTGCTGCTCGCGGGGCTGGCCGTGCTCGTCTACCTGCGCATGCGACGCACGCCGAAGCCTGGGCCCAATGCGTGGGTCGCGGCATCGGTGCTGATCGTCTACTACCTCCTCGTCGGCATCGCCCTCAACCAGTTCCGCAACACCTTCGACACCCGCCTCGTCTACCTCGGCTCGGTCCTGATGCTCGTCGCCGTCGCCGAGCTTTGCGGCCCCTACCGCCCGAGCCGCGGCGTTCTCGCCTGCGTGGGCGTCGTGCTGGTCTTCTCGCTTGGTGCCAACATCGTCGAACTCGGGGACAGCGCGCAGTTCTGGCGCGCCACTTCCTCGGCGATCAAGGCCAAGATGGCGGCCCTGCACATCGCCGGCCCGGCAGCCGACGACTCGCTCCCGGTCGAGGATCCACCCGGCGCCGCCAACTTCTCGATCGGTCAGTTCCACGAACTCGACGCCGAGTTCGGCCTGCCCGCCTACTCCGAAGCAGAATTGAAGGCCTCCGCGCCTGGCGCCCGGCAGGACGCCGACGAAGAGCTGGTGCGAGTGATGGGCATCGCCCCTGAAGCGGTGCCAAGCATCGTCCCGCCGCGGGGCGCGCCATCGCCGGAAGTGTTCACGAAGCCGAGCGACCCGGCGCCGCGATGGCACGGAAGCTGCGCTTCGCTCGTGCCCCGCGACGGCGCCAAGACGGCGATCTTGGTCAAGTTCGAGAGCGGCGGCATCGCCTACCGGTCCACCGCACCGGTGGAAATCTCGATCGGGCGCTTTGCCGATCAACCCGCGGTTTCGCTGCCGGCGCGCAGCGGTCCCAACCAAGTCCTCGTGCCGCCGACCGCCTCGCGAGTCCCCTGGTCGGTGGGGATGTGGATCACCGCTCCGACCCTGCTCTGTCCGGCTGCCGCCTGATCGCGGCCATAGACTGCTGCGCTCGATGGCTTCGCCGCGCTCTGAAGAGCGAGATCCGCGCCCCGCCGTGGACCCGATCGCCTGGCTCGGCATGGTCGCCGGCCGCTTCGGCGCCTGGGCGCGCCGCGTCGGTGAGGCGCGCGTCGCCTATGCCGTGCTGGCGATCGCCTACGTCATTGCCGCTTTCCTGATCCTCCACTGGAGCAGGGGGGAGACCTTCGTCAACGACGAGTGGAACTACCTCGTCGTCTTCCGGGGCTGGAACCTGGAACTGCTGCTGACGCCCCAGAACGGGCACCTGATCCTCTTCCCTCTGATGCTCTACAAGGTGCTGTTCGGCACCGTCGGCGCCGGCTCGCACTTCCCCTACCAACTGACGACGGTCGTGCTCCACCTGATCGTCGCGACGATCTTCTTCGCCCTCGTCCGCCGCCGACTACCGCTTGCCGCAGCGGTCGGCCTGACCCTCCTGGTCGTCTTCTTCGGTGCCGGCTGGGACACCCTGATGGGGGCCTACGAGATTCCCAACCTCTCCGGGATGGCAGCGGGCCTGGGCATGCTGCTGGCGTTGCAGCGGCGTAGCCGTGGCGGGGACATCGCGGCGTGCGTACTGCTCGTGCTCTGCCTCGGTTCCTTCAGCGTCGGCATCGCCTTCGCTCTCGGCGCGCTGATCTCGTTGCTGCTCGGCGGCCGGGCGGAATGGCGCCGCCTCTGGGTGGTCCTCATCCCCGGTCTCGCCTACGCCGCCTGGTTCATCTGGGCGCGCAAGTTCGGCCAGGGCGACATCACCATCGAGTCGATCAGCAGCGTCTTCAGCGGCAGCGCCGATCAGATGGCCGCGATCACGGCTTCGATCACGGGCCTCTTCCGCGTCCCCGGCAGCGTCGGCTTGCCGGTGGTGCTGGAACTGCGCTCTGACTGGGGTTATCCGCTGACCGTGGCTCTCGTTGCCTTGGTCGTCTACTACGTGCGGCGAGCTCCGCGCTCGATCTACTTCTGGACCCTGGTCTCGACCCTGCTCCTCTACCTCGTCCTCGTCGCCTTCGGTCTCAGCCCCGCGCGCACGCCCTTCGCCAGCCGCTACGTCTACATGGGGGGGATCATCAGCCTGCTGCTGGTCGCCGAGCTGGGCCGCGAAATCAGGTGGTCGACCGTCACCGGCCTGCTCGCCGTAGTCGTCCTTGGCCTCTCGTTGATGGCGAACGCCTCGACGCTGCGAGCCGGCGCCCGTCTTTTCCAGGCGGAGGGGGAAACCAACCGCGCCACCCTGGGCGCGCTGGAAATCGCCCGCGATCAAGTCGACCGGGGCCTTTCCGCCGAGGACGCGGAAAAAACCACCCACTCCCATCCCGACATGTTCTTCCCGATCTGGGCTTACTTCGACCTGGCCAACGACGAGGGCTCACCCGCCTATGACCTGGCTGAACTCGAAGCGGCCGGGGAGCAGTCGCGCGAAGCTGCCGACCAGGAGCTGGTGCGGACGCTCCACATCGAAGTTCTCCCGACCGCCCGCCCGAAAGTCGATCGCGGTGGCCCCGGCCCGACGCCGGTGAGCGAAGCCGGTGGACAGGCCCGCGCCGTCGGTGGTTGCGTCGCGCTCACCCCTGAACCGGGCCGCAGCGGGGTCTTCCAGCTTGAACTGCCCCCGGGCGGGTTCAGTTACCTCACCCGTCCTGATGCCAAGGTGACGATCAAACTCGGCCGCTTCGCCGATCTGCTGGTCAACGAACTGCCGCCGGTCACCGGTTCCGGCGAAGTCGTGATTCCGACCGACTCGGCGCAAAAGCCCTGGCGAGCTGAAGTCAGCAGCGAAGCCAAAGCCCTCTTCTGCGCTCGCTGAGCGCCCCGTCGCCGACTAGAAGCGCTGCGTGCAGGCTTCGATCCGGTGGACGTTGCCGTTTGCCCGCTGTACGCAGCGGACCAGCCGCTTGCGCTGGGCGCCCGGGTTGCTGCTCTCAAAGGAGTGGCGCACCTCGCGCTTGATTTCCTTGCTGACCCCCTCCAGGGAGTCGCCGACCTTGTCCAATCCGGTCTGGTGGATCACGTCCGTGGTGGTGTCCAAGACCGGCTTGACGATGAAGAGGTAGACCAGAAAAAGGATCCCAGCAGTGACCGCGAGCCGGATAATGCCCGAAGTTACGTTGCCGAAGAGGTTGCGCAGCAGGTCCACGAGACCGGCCGCACACTATCCTGCGGGCCGTGGCGAAGGACACCGAGAAGCTGATCCGACAGCTCTCGCTGATCTCGTTCCTGATGGCTCAGGGGAGGCCGGTATCGGCCCTCGAGATCAAGCGCGAGGTTGAGGGCTACAGCGACATGAATGACGACGCGTTCGCGCGGCGCTTCTACGCGGATCGGGCCGAGCTGGAGAGCCTCGGGATCGAGCTCGGGGTCGAGAAGCCTGGCGAGGGCTTTTTTGAGGCCGAGCTCTACTCACTGCCGCCTGAGAACTTCTACCTCGAATCGATCGAGTTCGAGGACGATGAGCTGGCGGCGATGAGCACGGCGCTGATGCTGCTCTCCGAAGGGGAATTCGCCTACGCAGAGCCGCTGCGCCTTGCCCTGCAGCAGGTCGCCTGGGGGCACCCCAACCCGCTCAAGGAGGGCGAGCACGCGCCGGTCGAGATGGCGATGACCGCCTCGGCGGGCGGGCGCGAGCTCTCCCAGCGCCTCTCCAAGATCGAGACCGCGATCTCACGCCGCAAGACGGTCGAGTTCACCTACTACACGATGGAGCGCGACGAGACCGAGAAGCGCAAGGTCGACCCCTACCACCTGGTCTTTCGCGGCGGCCAGTTCTATTTGATCGGCCACGCCCACGAGCGCGACGCCGTACGCGTCTTCCGCCTCTCGCGGATCCAGGGCAAGGTCGGCTACGCCTCCAAGGCCGAGCACGACTTCTCGCCCCCCGAGGACTTCGACCGCCGCGACTACGGCCAGCGCGCCGACTGGCAGCTGGGCGAGGTCCAGGGGCGGGCCAAGATCTTCGTCCGCGATCGCATCGCCTGGATGATCGAGCGCGACTTCGGCGCTTACGGTGAGCTGCGCCCGGCGAAGAAGGCCGACGGTGCTCCCGGCAAAGGCTCGGTCTATGAGACCGACTACGCCTCGCCGCGCGAGCTGATCGCCTGGGTCCTGCGCTGGCGTCAGAACGCCCAGGTGCTCGCGCCCGACGAGCTGCGCGAGGAGGCGGAGAGCAGGCTCAGCCTCCTGCACAAGCGCCACCACAACGGCTTCGAGTCGGCGGAGATCGTCGACCGACCCCTGCGCGATGTGCCCAAACGCAGCCGCTCCAACGGACGCGGCGAAGCGGCGATCCGGCCCGAGCGCTTTGCCCGCCTGGTCACGCTCGCCGGCCTGTTGATCGAATCGGCGAAAGCAGAGGAGCGGTTGCGGGTCAGCGAGCTGCGCCAGCGGCTCGAACTGACCGATGAGGAGCTGCGCGAGGACATCGACCTGCTCAATGTCGTCAACTTCGGCGGCGGCACCTACGTCCTCTACGCCGAAATCCAGGGCGACGAGATCGAGGTCGACTCCGAGCCCTACGGCGACAACTTCGCCCGCCCAGCCCGCCTGCTTCCACTGGAGGCCAAGGCCCTGGTCGCAGCGATCGACCTTTTCGGCGACCACCTGCCGCAGGGTGGGCTGCAAAGCGCCCGCACCAAGATCGTCGAGGCGCTCGGCCACGATCCCTCTGAGGAGGGCCTCGAGATCGCCTCCGGTAGCGGCGGCGACGCCGAGGTGGCGCAGCGGGTCAACGAAGCGATCGCCACGAGCCGGGTGCTGGAAATCCAGTACTACAAGGAGAACGAGGACCAGTTCACCAAACGCGCCGTCGAGCCCTACCGGCTGGAGAACGGCAAAGAGGGCTGGTACGTCGAGTGCTACGACCTGACCAAAGACGGCGTGCGCCACTTCAAGCTCGACCGGATCAAGGAGGCAGTGCTCTCCAAGGACAGTTTCGAGCCGCGGCCCGAGGTCGAGGAGCTGGCCGGGGTCGAGGGCTGGATGACCCACGGCGAGGTGCCGACCGCGCATGTCGCCCGCGTCTGGGTCTCGCCCGAGCGCGCCCGCTGGCTGCGCGAGGAGCGCACGGTGGTCGAGGAGCTGGCCGACGGGGCCGTCGTCATCGAGCTGCCCTACGCCGGCACCTCATGGCTGGTCCGGGAGATCCTGCGGGGCGCGGGTGACCTCGTCGTGCTGGAGCCCGAGGACGCACGCGAGGCGATCGCCAACGAGGTCGCGGCGAGTGCGTGACCTGAGGATCGATCCCGGTAGGGGTTTCGCTTAACTTTTTCGAGCTACGTATCTGGCTCTGACAATGGGTTGCGGCGAAAAAGTACAAGACGCTTCACCCCTACCGGGATCGATCCTCACGTGACCCAGCCGTCGGCCCGCGAGGAGATTGCTCCCGGGCACGAGGAGATTCTGAGGGTTGTGGCGCCGAATCCGGGGCCGATGACGTTGGCGGGGACGAATACGTATCTCTACGGGTCGGAGCCGTGCGTGGTGATCGATCCGGGGCCCGATGACGCTGGGCATCTCGATGCGATTCGGGGTGTCGGCGAGGAGCGGGGTGGGATCGGGATCGTCCTGCTCACTCACGGGCACGGGGACCACGCCGATGGGGCGGAGCGGCTCGCCGCCATGGCGGCGGCAGGCGACCCCCGGCCTCCGGTCGTTCGGCCTGGCGACGGCGAGGAGCACGGTGGCCTGCGCGCGCTCGCCACGCCCGGTCACGCCCCCGACCACGTCTGTCTGATGACGAGCGACGGGGTCTGCTTCAGCGGTGACCTCGTGCTCGGCGAAGGCTCGACCTTCGTCCCGCCCGACGGCGGCTCACTCGCCGCCTACATGGACTCCTTGCGGCGCCTGCAGGCTGAGCCGATCGAGTTGATCTGCCCTGGCCACGGACCCTGGATAACCGATCCCGCGGCGAAGTTGGCCGAGTACGTAGAGCACCGCGAGATGCGCGAGCGCCGCCTGCTCGCCGCGATCGAGCGGGGCGAGCGCTCCCGCAAGGCCCTGCTCGCCGATGCCTGGAGCGACGTCCCCGAGGAGCTCCGCCCCGCCGCCGAGCTGGTCATGCAGGCTCACCTCGAGAAGCTCGAGGCGGAGGACCGCCTGCCCGCCGCTCTCGAGCCGTAGGTACTGAACCTAAATCGCACTGGCTGAACGGCCAGTAGGCTTGGGCGATGGCGCGCGGGGGTGCAATAAAAGCTGGGGTCTTGGCTGGTGCGGTCACCACGGGAATGGCGGCTGCCGCGGCTGGGGTTGGTTGGCACTGGTTGGCCCGGCGGCCGCTGCCGAAGCAGAAGGGGACGATCGCGCTAGCCGGGCTGGAGGGCCCGGTGAGCATCCATCGAGATCGGTGGGGCGTCCCCCACATCGCTGCTGACTATGAGCGCGACCTCTGGTTTGCCGAGGGCTTTTGCCATGGCCAGGACCGGCTCTGGCAGATGGACTTCTACCGGCGGGTCGTCTCCGGGCGCCTCTCGGAAATGGCCGGCGCCGAGACCCTGCCGGTCGATCGGCTGATGTTGACGCTCGGCATTCGTCGCACGGCGGAGCGCGAGGTGGAGAACCTCGACCCCGAGCTGCGCGCCCTGCTCGAGCGTTTCTGCGAGGGGGTCAACGCCGCCGCGGCAGCGGCCAAGGCGCTGCCCTTCGAGATGCAGCTGCTGCGACTCGGTTGGAAGCCCTGGCGCCCGGTCGACATCCTCAGCCTCGGCAAGCTGCTCGCCTTCGGCCTCTCGACCAACTGGGAGAGCGAGCTGCTGCGGGCCGACATGGTGCGCTCGCTCGGCCCCGAGTTGGCGGCCAAGCTCGACCCCACCTATCCCGCCGACAACCCGGTCGTCACCCAGGAAGCCTGGTCGGGTCAAGGCCTGGCGATGGTCGAGCAGATCGACTCCGTGCGCCGCTCGATCGGCTTCGCCGCCGAGGCCAGCGGCTCGAACAACTGGGCGGTCTCGGGCAGGCTCAGCGCCTCCGGATCGCCGCTGATCGCCGGCGACCCGCACCTGCCCCCGAGCATGCCGGGCATCTGGTACCAGGTCGGCCTCACGCTCGGCGATCGCTTCGTCCGCGGCGCCTCGCCGCCAGGCATGCCCGGCGTCTACATGGGCCAGAACAACGACGTCTGCTGGACCTTCACCAACGTCATGGCTGACGTCGAGGACCTCTTCATCGAGCGCATCGACGGCGATCGCTACCTCTTTGAAGAGGAGTGGCGGCCGCTGGAGATCGTGCGCGAGGAGATCCCGGTCAAGGGCCGTGACACGCCCGAGCTGTTCGACGTGCGCATCACCCACCACGGGCCGATCGTCAACGAGGCACTGGGCGCCGACGCTGCCGAGCCCCTGGCGCTGCGCTGGCAGACGCTTGACCAGCCGACCGCCTTCAAGGGCATGTTCGAGCTGCACGGGATCGAATCGGGCGCGGAGCTGGTCGCCAAACTGGCCGATCACAGCTCGCCCGCCTCGAACCTGATCTGGGCCGACCGCCACGGCTCGATCGGCTACAAGCTGATCGGCCGCCTGCCGCTGCGCAAGGGCGGCTGTCCCGACCTGCCGAAGCCGGGCTGGAGCGGCGAGTTCGAGTGGGAGGGGACGATCCCCTACGAGGAGCTGCCCGAAGTCGTCGATCCCGAGAGCGGCTTTCTCGTCACCGCCAACAACCGCATCGTCGGCGACGAATACCCCCACCACATCACCAGCGAGTGGCTCGACGGCTTCCGCGCCAAGCGGATCGAGCAGCTGCTGCGCGCGGGCGACGAACACGACATCGAGAGCTTCGAGTCGATGCAGTCCGACAACCTGTCGCTGCCGGGCCTGGAGGCGGCGCGTCGCCTGGTTCGCCTGCACCCTTCGGGCCAGCGCGAGCGCAGCGCGATCGAGCGGCTGCGAAGTTGGGACGGGCGGCTCGACCCGGACTCGATCGCCGGCACGATCTACCAGGCCTTCCTGCTGCGCCTGGCGCGCGAGGTGGCGCGCGCCGCGATCGGCGACCGTGACCTCTGCGAGCGCTGGCTCGACCGCGCCGACAACGGCTTCACCCCGCACGTCACCTCGCCCTGGCGCTGGCACTCGCACCTGATGAAGCTCTGGGAGGAGGGCGACGAGGAGCTGATCGGCCGGCCCTGGGACGCGCTGGTGTTGGAGGCGCTCAGCGGCGCCCTCGACGACCTCAGCGATCGCTTCGGCCCCGACGCCGAAGCGTGGCGCTGGGGCAAGGTGCACGAGATGGAGTTCCCGCACCCACTCGGCGAGGCAAACCCACTACTGCGCCGCCTGCTCAACCGCCGCGTCCGCGCCGGCGGCGCCCAGGAGACGGTGAGCCAGATCGCCTACGACCCCAACGACCCCTACAACGCGGTCTGGGCGCCGAGTTGGCGCATGGTCGCCGAACCGGCCGCCCCGGCGCGCTCGCGCTGGCAGATGTTCACCGGCCAGTCCGGCCATCCCGCCAGCCGCCACTACGACGACCTGCAGGCCGATTGGCTCGAGGGGCGCACCCAGCCGATGGCCGGCGAGGGCCCCTGGCGCAAGCTAAATCTCATTCCTGTTTAGCGCCGGGCCGAATCGATCGGTCCTTGCAATGGTTGGAGACGTATGCGCCCGCTTCGTCCAGTCGTCGCGGCCCTGCTGCTGCTTGCGCTCGGCCTCGCGGCGACCTCGGCCGCCGCGCGGACCGTCCACTTCGACGGCCGCTCGGTCAACGTGCCGGGTGGCTGGCCGGTGCTGCGCCTCGCCGAGCGTCCCCACGCCTGCGTGAGGCTCGACCGCAAGGCGGTCTACCTGGGCAAGCCGGGAGCCGAACAGCGCTGCCCGGCGGAGGCGATGGGCGCTCGCCGGGCGATCCTGGTCGAACCGCGCGCGGCGATTCGCGCCCGCGCCGGCGCCAGCGCGGTCGAAGCGCCGCAACCTTCTTCGTCCGGTCCCGTCTCCTCGCCCGAAGCCTTCACCGGACTTGGCTTCGATGCCTGCGCGGCGCCCTCGTCGCGGGCGATGGCGGCCTGGGCGGCCTCGCCCTACCGCGGCATCGGCGTCTACATCGGCGGCTCCAACCGCGGCTGCTCGCAGCCCAACCTGACCGCGAAGTGGGTCGAAGAACAGGTCGCCGACGGTTGGCACCTGATCCCCACCTACGTCGGCCTGCAGGCCCCGACCAGCGCCTGCAGCAGCTGCGCCACGCTCAGCACCGCCAAAGCAGCCCAACAGGGCGTCGAAGCAGCCAGCGACGCGGTCGAAGACGCGGTCGAAATCGGCATGGGTCCCGGCAGCCCGATCTACTTCGACATGGAGGCCTACACCCGCACCACTAGCGCCAGCAACGCCGTTCTCACCTTCCTCTCTTCCTGGACCAACCAGCTGCACACGCTCGGCTACGTCTCCGGCGTCTACAGCTCCAGCTCCTCGGGGATCGCCGACCTCGGCCGCGCGATCGGCAGCAGCTACACGCTGCCCGACCACGTCTGGACCGCCAACTGGAACGGCCACCAGGACACGCTCGACCCCTACCTGCCGTCGACCGCCTGGGCCGATCATCAGCGCATCCACCAGTACCGCGGCGGCCACAACGAGAGCTACGGCCTGACCACGATCAACATCGACAACAACTACATCGACGGCGCCACCGTGGGTGCCACGATCGCGGCGCCGGAACTGCCGCCGCTGACGGTCAAGCACGTCAAGCCCGAAGGCGGTGCTGTACGGGTCTGGGTGCGCTGCGGCTGGCCCGAAGGCGAAAGCTGCCCCGGCCAGATCATCCTCCGCACCCACGCGCGGGTGCCGCTGCGGGCGCGGCCCGGCGTGCCGACCAAAGTCGTGCGCCTCAACGCCGCCCACCGCACCTTCCGACTGGCCGGCGGCAAGTCCCACACCTTCCGCGTCGCCCTCAACGAGCGCGCCGCGCCGCTGCTGCGCCTGCGCGGCGAGCTCAAGGCGCAGCTCCTCGTCGCCATCCCCGACGCCCGCGCCACGCGCGCGGTGCGGCTCAAGCCGGCTCGCTAGCGGCGGCTTTCAGCCACGCCTCGCGCTCGCCGGCGACCTTTTCGACCACCTCGACGACCTGGCGGGACGCCTTTTCGGGCGAGCCGGAGTCGAAAGGGGGCTGGGGGTCGTACTCGAGGCCGAGCTGGACCGCCTGAGCCACCTCGGGCCCGGTCTCGCGCGAGACCAGGTGCAGCGCCATGTCGATTCCGGCGGTGACCCCGGCGGCCGTGATCAGCTTGCCGTCCTCGACGTAGCGGCCGCCGACTGGCTCGGCGCCGAATTCAGCGAGCCGGTCGAGGGCGAGCCAGTTGGAGGTGGCGCGCTTGCCCTCGAGCAGGCCGGCGGCGCCCAGCACCAGCGAGCCGGTGCAGACAGAGGTGGTCCACTTGCTGCCGGCGTCGACCTGCCGCATCCACTCGAGCACCCGCTCGTCCTGGAGCAGGGGCCGGTTGCCTTCGCCGCCGGGGACGAGGAGGACGTCGGCGCTGCTCACCTCCTCCAGCGAGTAGTCGGCGTTGAGGCCGAGGGCGCCGCAGTCGGTCCGCAGTGGGCCCTTCTCGGGACCGACGAAGCGCACCTCCCAGCCGGGTACGGAGCGCAGGACCTCGTAGGGCCCGATCGCGTCGAGCGCGGTCAGTTTCTCGAAGATCAGGATTGCGATTTGCATGGGGCCCCTCCCGGGTCGGATGACGTTCGTTGTGCTCAGGATCGCGGCGGGCGCCCACCCCGTCGAGTGGCAGGATTGCCAATATTCGCTAGATTTCTGCCATGCACCGCGTAGTTGCACTCTGCCTGGAGGGGGTGGTCGCCTTTGACCTCGCCGCCCCGGCCCAGGCCTTCACCGTCGCCGCCGACGGTCGAGGCCGACCCTGTTATGAGTTTTCGACCTGCTCGCTGGACGGCCGCCCGTTGCGCTCCACCACCGGGTTCGACGTCGTCCCCCAGGGCGACCTCACCGTCCTGGGCGAGGCCGACACAGTCGTCGTGCCCGCCTACCTTGACTTCTTCTCGGCACCGGCCGAGGAGGCGACAGGGGCTCTGCGCGCCGCCGCCGAGCGCGGCGCCCGCGTGATCTCGGTCTGCACCGGCGCCTTCGCGCTAGCTCACGCCGGCCTGCTCGACGGCCGCCGGGCGACGACCCACTGGGCCTTCGCCGACGAGCTGGCGCGGCGCTTCCCGGCGGTCGCGGTCGACCCCGGCGCCCTCTACGTCGACGAAGGCGCGGTGATGACCTCGGCGGGGCTGAGCGCCGGCATCGACCTCTCCCTGCACGTGATCCGCGAGGACTGCGGCGCGGCCGTGGGCGAGTGGGTCGCGCGGCACATGGTCGCGGCTCCCCATCGCGACGGCGGCCAGGCGCAGTTCATCGAGCGGCCCGAGGCTCCCGCGGGGGCCCCGGGCTCCCTGGAGGGCACGCGGCGCTGGGCGGCCGAACGCCTCGACGAGCCGCTCGACGTGGCGGCGATGTCGCGTCACGCCGGAGTCAGCCCGAGGACCTTCGCCCGCCGCTTCCGCGAGGAGACCGGGACGACGCCGCTGCAGTGGCTGCTGGCGCGGCGTGTGGGGGAGGCCCGCCGCCTGCTCGAGGAGACCGAGCTGCCGATCGACGCCGTCGCCTGGCGCGCCGGCTTCGGAACCGCCGCCTCGCTGCGCGACCACTTCCGCCGCGCCACCGCGACGACTCCCACCGCCTACCGACGCACCTTCAAGCCGGTTGCGGCCTGAGCTCCCCCGCCACGCCGTAGAGTGGCGGCGATGAGCCGCCGCGACCAGATCGTCCTCAGCGACGCCGAGCTGCTCGCGCTGCTGGAGACCGAGCGGGTCGCGGTCGTCTCCAGCCTCGGACCGCGCGGCTGGCCGCACTCGATGCCGCTCTGGTTCGTGCCCCGCGAGGGCGAGGTCTGGATCTGGACCTACGCCAAATCGCAGAAGGTGCGCAACCTCGAACGCGATCCCCGCGCCACCGTCCTGGTCGAGACCGGGCACGAGTACGGCGAGCTGCGCGGAGCGATGATCGAGGCCGAGGCGGAGATCCATCGCGACTTCGAGACCGTGCTCGGCTTCGCCGAAGAGCTGACCGTGCGCTACGCGGAGGGGATCTCCACGGTCGAGGGCGACGCCAAGGCGGCGCTGGAGGCACAAGCGCCGAAGCGGGTCGCGATCCACTTCAAGCCGCTGCGCGTTGCAAGCTGGGACCACCGCAAGCTGGGTGGGACTTACTGAGCGTTTACATCCCGGCGATACCGTCGTCGGCCGCGCGTGTTAGGAAGTGACCTGCACCGCACCCCGCTCCACCCACTGGATTTGAAACACGCCAAGACCATCGTCCTGCTGCTGGCGCTCGCCGTCGCCCTGCCGGCGCCCGCCGCGGCGCAGGCGCTGCCCCGCGGCTTCTTCGGCATCGCCCCACAGACGCCGCTCAGCGACACCGATGCCAGCTACATGAAGGCCGGTGGGATCGGCAGCGTGCGCTGGCCGCTCAACTGGGCATCGGTGCAGCCGACGCGGAAGGGCGGCTATGACTGGAGCGGCTTCGATCCCGCCGTCGCCGCCGCGGCCCGTCACGGCCTGACCATGCTTCCCTTCGTATACGGCACGCCGCGCTGGATCGCGAGCAAGCCGACAACCCTGCCGGTGCTCAACGGGCGGGCGCGCAACGCCTGGCAGGACTTCGTCAAAGCCGCGGTCGAACGCTATGGCCCGGGCGGCGAATTCTGGGACGAGCATGCCCCCAGCCAGGCCGGGATCAACTACGTGCCGGCGGTGCCACGGCCGCAGCCGATCCGGCTCTGGCAGGTCTGGAACGAGGCCAACTTCTTCTATTTCGCCTACCCCGTCTCACCCAGTCGCTACGCGCAGCTGCTCCGCCTCACCTACAACACGATCAAGGCGGCGGACCCGACCGCGAAAGTGATGCTCTCCGGACTCTTCGGCAATCCCGACGAGAGCGGCAAGAAGGCGATGGACGCGACGAAATTCCTCGCCAAGCTCTACGCCGTGCGGGGCATCACGCACTACTTCGACGCCGTCGCCCTGCATCCCTACGCGTTCCACGTCGACGACCTCGAAGCGCTGACCGAAGAAGTGCGCGAAATCATGGTCGAAAACCACGATGCCGCCACCGGCCTCTACCTCACCGAGATGGGCTGGGGCTCCCAGAACGACCCCGACGTCGTCGCCTTCGAGCAGGGGATCCAGGGACAGGCGCGCGAACTGCGCAAGGCCTACCGCTTCCTGATCGCCAACCGCAACAGCCTCAACCTCAAGGGCACTTACTGGTACTCGTGGAAGGACAACCCCGAATACACCGCCTGCTCCTTCTGCGACTCGGTCGGTCTCTTCCGCGCCGGGCCCAAGTTTCGTCCCAAGCCCGCCTGGCGCGCCTTCATCGCCGTGACCGGTGGGCGGGCCCGGCCGTAGCGTCGCTGTCTTCCCCCGGCTCCGCGGCGAGCGCCCCGGTCAATAGCATCGGCTCGATGTCCGCTGCCCGAGCACTGGAGCCGGCCTGGCTGATCCTGCCGACTTACGACGAGGCCGAAAACCTCGAGGACTTCATCGCCGCGGTGCTGCCAGTGTTGCCGGCTTCGGCGCGGATCCTCATCGTCGACGACAACTCCCCCGACGGCACCGGCGAGATCGCCGACCGGCTGGCCGCGGCCGAACCGCGGATCGGCGTCTTACACCGCACGCACAAGGAAGGTCTCGGCCCGGCCTACATCGCCGGTTTCCGCCACGCTCTGGAGCAGGGCGCCCAACTGCTGCTCGAGATGGACTCCGACTTCTCGCACGACCCTTCCTACCTGCCGGCGATGCTGGCGGCGATGGAGGACGCCGACCTGGCGATCGGCTCGCGCTACGTGGCGGGCGGCGGTGTCGCCGACTGGGGAGTGGTGCGGCGGGCGATCAGCCGTGGCGGCAGCGCCTACTCGCGCGTCGTGCTGGGCCTCGACGTCTGCGATCTCACCGCAGGCTTCAAGTGCTTCCGCCGCGAGGTGCTGGAAGCGATCGACCTCGACTCGATCGAGTCGAAGGGCTACGCCTTCCAGGTCGAGATCACCTACCGCACCGTGCAGCGCGGCTTCAGGGTGGCTGAGGTGCCGATCGTCTTCCGCGACCGCGAGCGGGGAATCTCGAAGATCGACAGCTCAGTGATCAGGGAGGCGCTGTGGCGGGTTCCCTTGCTGCGCCTGCGCGAGGGTCGCCAGGGGCGGCGGCGTCGGTCTTAGCCGGCGCGCGGCGCAGGAGCAGGTACATCGCCAGCGCCGCATCGGCGGCAGCGACCAGCAGGGCCACGTTGCGGATGACCAGGTTGAAGGACGAGCCGTAGACGGGCGCGGGTCCCCAGGCGCCCTGATGACCGTAGGCCGCCGTGGTGAGGAGCCCGGCGCCGATCAGGATCCAGGCGGGTCGGCCGATATTGCTGCGGCTGCTGGTCAGGGCGATCGCCGCCAGGCCAAACAGCCAGAGCAGGTACTGGGGGCTGAGCACGCGACTGACGATCACCAGCAGCAGGACGAGGGTGAAGACGAAGTCGCGGCTAACCACCGGGTCGGCGAGATCCGTCCGCCCGTCGCGGATCGACCGCGCCCGGGCGAGCCACCAGGCGGCGGCGAGGGCAAGCACGACCAGCGTCATCCAGTCGAGCGCGCCGCTGACGAAGTCGGCCGGGCCGCTGACGATCTCAGAAGTGCCTGAGCGCGATTCGACCGCCGGCCCCTCGCCGGTGATCACCTCGCGGAGGTGCCAGGGGGTCGCGGCGACGGATTCGACCTGCAGGCCCCTTGCCTCCTGGCTGCCGAGGAATTCGAACACGTCTCCGTCGAGCGTGAGGGCGGATATGGCGAAGACGACGGCGATCGTGCCGACGGCCGCGGCTACGGCGCGCAGCAGCCGGCGCCGGTCCCACTCGCCGAACAGCACCACTATCGGCCAGACTTTCACCATCGCGCCCAGTCCGGCGAGGAAGCCGAACCACTGCGGCCGGCGGTGGACGACGGCAAGCGCGGCGATCGCCAGGGTCGTGCCGACCATGTCGAAGCGCAGCATCGGCACGGCACGCAGGGCGGGGACCCCCAGCAGCCAGATCCACACGCCCGTGTCGCGGCCCTGCTTCCGCGACACGGCTGCGATCAGCACGGTGGCGATCAGGTCGAAGGCCAGCATCGTGCCGGCGAAGGCGGGCCCGAATCCCTTCGGCGCCATCGCGATGCGGGGGAGGAGCATGAGGAAGGCCGCTCCGGGTGGGTACTGCCAGAGTTCGCCGGTCGGCAGCGCACCGTTGTGGGCGATCGAGTCCGACCACCCTTCGTAGAGGTACACGTCTTCCATCGAGGTGACCGAGATGTGGTTGAAGAAGCCGATCTGCGCCAGCACCAGCCCCCGCGTCAGCAGCCAGGCACCTCCCCAGAACCAGAGCTTGTGACGGCTGTAGAGGGCGCTCATCCCCGGCGTCGATAGTCGCCGCGGCTGAGGTGATGCTCGAGGAAGACGTAGAGCACGATGAAGAGGTAGCGACTGCCCATCTCGTTGAGGGCCAGCTTGGAGACGCCCGCCTTGCGGTTGGTCCAGGAGATCGGCACGATCGCGTAGCTGTAGCCACGGACCACTGCCTTCAGGGGCAGCTCGACCGTGAGGTTGAAGTGGTTGGAGAGGAACGGCCGCAGGTTTTCGATCACCTCGCGCCGGTAGGCCTTGAAGGCGTTGGTGGTGTCGTTGTAGCCGTGGCGGAAGAGCAGGCGGATGCCCCAGTTGACGATCCGGTTCATCAAGAGCTTGGAGCGCGGGTAGTCGACCACCTTGCCGCCGCGCATGAAGCGGGAGCCGAAAGCGCACTCGTTGCCTTCTTCGAGCAGGCGCTGGTAGGCGACCAGATCCTTGGGGCTGTCGGAGCCGTCGGCCATGACGATCGCCACCGTGTCTCCCTCAAAGGCGTCGAGGCCGGCGCGCACGGCCAAGCCGAAGCCGTTGCTGAAGGGCGAGGGCAGGCAGCGCACCTGTGGGTGACGTGTCGAGATCCCCTCGACCACGGCGGCGGTGCCGTCGGTGCTGGAGTCGTCGACGACGATCACCTCGTGCTCGATCGCCGCCTCGTCGAGCGCGCCGACAATCCCCTCGACGGTCTCGACGACCGTCTCTTCCTCGTTGTAGGCGGGGATTACGACCGAAAGCTTCATGCAGGAGCGGAAGCCCAGCGTTCGGCATTGGCCTCGTAGATTTCGCGCAGGATCTGCTCGAGGCCGCGCTGGGGCCGCCAGCCGCCGTACTGGGAGCCAAACTCGTCGAGGTCGCTGATCCACCAGCGGTGATCGCCGACGCGGGCGTCGTCGCTCATCGCCCAATCGAGCTTGCGCTCGGCGATCCGCTCGCAGAGCTCGATCGCCTCCAGCATCGAGCAGGCGTTCTCGCGACCGCCGCCGATGTTGTAGACCGCGGCTGCCTTGGGGCTGCCGTGGAAGAGGAGGAAGGCGTCGACGAGGTCGGCGGCGTGCACGTTGTCGCGCACCTGCTTGCCCTCGTAGCCGAAGACGGTGTATTTGTCGCCGGTGACGGTGCACTTCATCAGGTAGGCGAGGAAGCCGTGCAGCTGGGCGCCGGCGTGGTTGGGGCCGGTCAGGCAGCCGCCGCGGAAGCAGACCGTCGGCATATCGAAGTAACGCCCGTACTCCTGCACCAGCAGGTCGGCTGCCGCCTTGGAAGCGCCGAACAGCGAGTGCAAGGTCGAGTCGATCGACATCGAGGTGTCGATGCCGGGGAAGTAGGGATGGTCCTGCGCCAGCTCCAGTCGCGTCTCCAGCTCGAGCAGGGGCAGCCGGTTGGGCGTGTCCCCATAGACCTTGTTGGTCGAGGTGAAGACAAAGGTCGCCTCGGGGCAGTGGTTGCGGGTCGCCTCGAGCAGGTTGAGGGTGCCGTTGGCGTTGATCCCGAAGTCGGCCTGCGGGTCGCTCGCGGCCCAGTCGTGCGAGGGCTGGGCGGCGGTGTGGACGACCAGCTCGATCTCCTTGCCCGCCTCGGCGAAGACGCGGTCGATTCCGTCGGCGTCGCGGATGTCCAGGTCCACCGTGCGGAAGGCGTCCAGCTCGCGATTGAGCCGCTCGGTCACCGAGGCGGTCGAGGCCTCCGGGCCGAAGAGCACGGCGCGGGTGTCGTTCTCGATTCCGATCACGTCATAACCCGCGTCGACCAGGCGGGATGCGGACTCGGACCCGATCAGCCCGCCGGAACCTGTGACTATCGCCTTCGCCATCGTTCTCGCCTGCCTCCTTGTCTATTGCTCGAAGCCCAGTGCAGCGCGCAACTCGCCCTCATGCGCAGCCGACCAGTCGAGCAAGTCGGCGAGCACGTCGCGGGGACCGCGACGAGGACGCCAGGAGGTTAGTGAGTGCAGATGACTGCAATCGCTGAGGTAGACGGGGACGTCGCCCGGGCGGGTCTCCGCCTCGCTGCCGATCGGTACCTCGTTGCCGGTCAGATCGCGGCAGATCGCGGTCGTCTCCAGCAGCGAGAGGCTGACCTCGCGGCCGCCGCCGACGTTGGCGACGACGCCGCTCCAGCGCTCGGGGTCGCCGAGCTGCTCCTCGACCAGGTCGACCAGGTCCTCGACGTGAAGCAGGTCCCGTACCTGCTTGCCCGAGCCGCCGTAGCCGATGTAGGAGAGGGGGCGGCCGAAGTGGTGGCTGAGTAGCCACCAGGAGAAGACGCCCTGGTCGACCTTGCCCATCTGCCACGGCCCGGCGATGACGCCGCAGCGGTTGGTCACCGCGCGCAGGCCGAAGGCGTCGGCGTACTCCTCGATCAGGTGCTCGGCGGAGAGCTTGGTCGCGCCGTAGAGGGTGCGGGCGCCCGCCATCGGAAACTGCTCGGAGATCCCCGCCGGGCCGGCGCCGGCGACCGGCTGCGTCGCGGCCAACTCGAAGCGCGTCTCGCCCTCCTCCAGCTCCAGCTCCAGCTGCGGCGCGACCGGGTAGACGCGGCTGGTCGAGAGGAAGACGACGAAGGCATCGACCGCGCGCGCCCGCTCCAGACAGTTGAAGGCGCCGACCAGGTTGGTCTGGACCGAGTAGGAGGCGTCGGCGAAGCCGGCCAGGACCGAGGGCTCGGCCGAGCACTCGAGCATCGCGTCGAACTCGCCCGCGGCGAGCAGGTCGGCCGGCTCGCGCACATCGCCGTGGAGGAACTCGACTCCCGCCTCGCGCAGGCGCGGCAGGTTCAGCTCCGAGCCCCGCCGCATCAGGTTGTCGAGGGCGACGATGTCCCAGTCGGGGTGGCGTGAAGCCAGGCCGACGGCGAGGTTGGCGCCAACAAAACCGGCACCGCCGGTGATCAGAGTCCGCACGGGGCGCACTATATGTTGCCTGCCCGGTGAGCGAAGAAGGCTCCGCAGCGCAGGACGATCTCCCCCTCCGCGCGGTGCGCGAATGGGCGGCGACGCATGCCACGGCGGTCGCGGCGTCCGCCTACGGCCTGGTCGCGCTGGCCGCGGCCTTCACCGCCTTCTTTGCCCTCTTCAACCAGTTCGCCTTCTACGACGACGAGGGCACTCTGCTGATCGCGCTGAAGGCGTTTGCCGGCGGCCAGGTGCTCTACCGCGACATCTACGCGGCCTACGGGCCCTTCTTCTTCGACGTCTTCGGCGGTTTCTTCGCCCTCACCGGGATCGACGTGACGAACGACGCCAGCCGCATCGTCGCCGGTGTCGTCTGGGTTGCCTCCAGCGTCGGTTTCGGCGTCGCCGCGCAGCGCATCTGCGGTCGCCTGCTGCCCGGAATCGCCGCGATGATCGTCGCCTTCGGAGCACTCGGCGTGCTCGCGGCGGAGCCGATGCACCCGCAGGTGATGATCGCGCCGCTGCTGGCCGGCATCACCCTCGTGGTCGCCTTCGGGCCCACCCGCAGGGTCGCCTGGGCCGGCGCCGCAACCGGGGCGTTGCTCGGCTGCCTGATCCTGACCAAGGTCAACGTCGGCGGCTACGCGGCGGTCGCCGCCGTCGCCGCCGCGGTCCTCACCTGGGAGCCGCTGCGCCGCCGTTGGCTGGGCGCGCTCGCGATCGGCGGGCTCCTCGTCCTGCCCGTGGCCGTCATGTACCCCGACCTGGATGAAGACTGGGTTCGCCACCTGGCGATGCTCGCGGTCCTCAGCCTGCTCGCCCTGGTGATCGCTGCCCATACGACGCGGCCGTCGGCGGGTGAGTCCAGCGCGGCGCTGCGCCGCTGGCTCCTGGCCGCGTTGGCCGGCGGCGTCGCGGCGCTGGTGGCGATCCTCGCCGTTCTCTTGTTGAGCGGGACGACCGTCTCGGAGGCCTACGACGGGATCGTCACGCAGGGGCTGAAGCTGCGCAGCGCCTTCATGATCGTGCTCGATGCCCCGGTGGAGACGGTCTATTGGGGGGTCGCCGCGGTCGTGCTTGCCCTCGTCGCGGCTTGGTGGCGCCGTGTCGGCGGTGGGCCATCGGTGCTCTTGGCCGGCCTTCTCCGCCTTGCGGCCGGGGTCGCGATCTGGTTCACCGTAGCCGTCGTCCCCCCGTTCCCGGTCGGGGCGTCCACCAACTACATCGCCCTGCCGATGGCGCTGGCCTGGGTGGCGGCCCTTGCTCCCGCTGGAAGAGTCGAGGCCCCCTACCGACGCTTCGCGCGGGTCTTCCTGCCGCTGCTGGCCGTCTGTCAGGCGCTGCAGTCATATCCCGTCGCCGGCAGCCAGGTCCGCATCGCCTCGGTCACCTTTGTCGCGGTCGGCGCCATCTGCCTGGGGGACGGAATCGACCAGCTGCGCTCTTGGGGTGCGACAAGTGGCTGGAGCGCGCGCCGCCTCCAGGGAATCGCGGCGGCCGCGGCGCTGACGCTCGTCGCCGTCCTCGGCTACCACACGATCCTGCAGCCGGCCCGCAGCGGCCGGGCCGCCTACGAGGGCAACCCGGTCCTGCGCCTGCCCGGGGCCGAAATGCTGCACGTCGCCAAGGGCGGGCGCTACGTCCAGCTCGTCGACCTCATCCACAAGCACCGCTGCACCGCCTTCATCGGCTTCCCCAACGTCGACAGCCTCTACCTCTGGTCGGGGATCGAAGCGCCGAAGCCGAACCCGCCGGGCGCTTGGCCGATAGTCCTGCCGCTCGACCAACAGCAGCGCGTCGTCGAGGAGATGCGCGCCTCGCCGCGCCCCTGCGCGATGCGCAACGAAGGCCTCGCCCAGGGCGCCTGGCTGCACGGCACCCCGCCGGACGAAAACGACCCGCTGGTCGACTACATCTTCAATGACTTCCGCACCGTCGCCGAAGCCGGCGAATACGAATTCATGGTCGCCAGGTAGCGGGGAGCAGTCGCGGTGGCAGCAGTGGACGCGCCAGCCGCCAGGCATCGCGCAGCGGCGGCCGCATCAGCCAGAGCGCGAGGGCTGCCCAGACGGCCGCGACGATCGCGATGCAGGCGATCAGGCCGAGCCAGGTGTCGGGCAGCGGGGTCAGGTAGCCGGCGGCTGTCGCCGCTGCCCCGATCGCGAGGGAGAGAGCCACGGGCCCGGCGGCCCGGCGCATCTCTGCTTCCGTGTGCCGGGCCAGCATCGCAGCGTTGACTGCTGCTCCGGCCGTGGTCGCGATGCCGATGCCGACGGCGCCCAGCCCCGGCACGGTGGCGGCGCTGACCGCGACCATCGCCACCGCCGAGCCGATCACAGCCGCGATCGGGCCGCCGGGCCGTCCCTGCGAGAGGGCCAGCGCCACCATCGCCGGGATCGCGCTGGCGGCGAGCAGGACCCCCGGCGAGCCGGCAAGCAGGACGTCGACGGTCGGCAGCCAGCGGTCGCCGAGCAGGACGGTGACCAGCGCGTGCGAGCAGCCGGCGAGCAAGGCCAGCGGCAGGCTGGCGAGCACCGCCGAGAGCGCCGCCGCGCGGGCGCCGCGCCGTGGCCGCTCCTCGGGTGAGCGTGAGAGAGCGGGAAAGGAGACGCGCTGCACTGCCGAGGCAAGCGCCGTGGGGAAGGCGAAGAGCCGCGTGGACATCGCGTAGAAGCCGGTGGTCGTGGTGCCCGCGATCGCTGTCACCACGGTGACGAAGCCGAGGTTGCGGACGATCGCGAGCATCTGCAGGGCGCTGGCGCGCAGGCCGAAGTCGGCGAGGCGGCGGACGACGGCAAGATCGAAGGAGAGGCCGACCCAGGAGCGCTGCAGGGAGAGCACCGCAACGAGTCCGGCGAGCGCCGCCGCCGGCACCCCGCCGGCAAGGCTGAAGGCGCCGAGGCCGGCGAGCGCGCCGGCGAGCGCGAAGGCGTTGAAGGCCAGCGTCTCCGCCGTCTCGACCACGGCGACGCGGCCGAAGCGCAGGTGGCGCTCGAGCAGGACCATCGGCACCGCCCGCAGCGCGTAGACGGGCACCGCCAGCCCCGTCACCGCGATTACCCCAAGCGCCTTGCCGTGCACGCCCGCGGCGGGCAGGGCGGCCAGGGCGATCGCCGCCGTGACGGCGGAGAAGGTGAGCCCGGTCGCGAGCAGGAAGCCGCTGACCGCGCTCTGCTGCGCCGCCGACGGGTCGTCCTCCTGACGGATCAGGGCGGCGCTGAGCCCGGCTCCGCTGGTTACCTGAGCGACGCTCTGCACCGCCGCCGCCAGCGCGAAGAGCCCGTAGTCGGCGGGGGAAAGGAGCCGCGCAAGGACAAGCGTGACGCCGGCCGTGAGCAGCTGCAGCAACAGCGTGCGGCTGACCAGGATCCCGACGCCGCGGGCCGCGGTTTCCGCCAGGCCAGGCGTGGAACGCCCTTCTTGACTCACGCAAGCGCCCCCGCGGCGGCTGGGCCCTTGGTTATAGTCCCCGGCCGCCTTTGAGCTCCGCCACCGAACAAGCCGGACAGGTCGATCCCGAGGTGGGGCGCTCCAGCGCTCCCGCCAAGCGATTGCTCCGCGCGATCGTCCCGACTTCGGTCCGGGCACGCCTCAGGATCGCTCAGTGGAAGCTGCGCGGAAGCCCGGTGCCGCCGCCCCACTACGTCAAGCAGCGGGCGCTGCGAAAGGCGGCCTCCCAGTATCACCTCAAGCGCCTCGTCGAGACCGGCACTTTCCTCGGCGACATGCTGGCGGCGATGCGGGATGACTTCGAGAGCCTGACCTCGATCGAGCTCTCCGAGGAACTCCACGAGCGCGCTACCAAGCGCTTTGCCGGCGACCCGAAGATCACGCTCCTCCTCGGTGACAGCAGCGAGCGGATCAAAGAGGTCGCTGCCTCAATCGAAGAACCCGCCATGTTCTGGCTCGACGCGCACTATTCGGGCTCTTGGCACGAGGATTTCGAAGAGACCGCCGGCAGTGATCGACCCAACCCGATCTACGCCGAGCTGGAAGCCGTATTCGCCAGCCCCTACAAGCATGTCGTGTTCATCGACGACGCTCGCCTCTTCAACGGTGAGGAAGGCTGGCCACAGCTTGCCGAAGTGCTGTCCTTCATCGAAGAGCGGGAGCCTGACCGGAGCCTGATCGTCAGCGAGGACTGCATCCGCGTCTTTCCGGTCTAGCTCACGCTCGCCCGAAAGCTCTCGATCGTCCTTGCCAGTCCGTCCTCGAGGCTGGTTCGAGCGCGGAATCCGATCGAGTCGGCGGCCCGGCTCACGTCCAGGTAGCGCGTCGGCTGTCCATCGGGACGCGAGGTGTCCCAGACCGTCTCGCCCTCGAATCCGGCGGCGGCGGAGACCATTTCGGCCAGATCGCGGATCTTCGTCTCGATCCCGGTTCCGACGTTGAAGGGCTCGGAGTCGGTGGCGTGCTCGGCGGCGAGAATCAGCGCCCGCGCCGCGTCATCGACGTAGAGGAACTCACGCGAGGGCTCGCCGGTCCCCCACAGAACGACCTCGGGTTGCCCCTCCTCGACCGCGGTCACGTACTTGTTGACCATCGCCGCGATCACGTGCGAATCCTCGAGGTCGAAGTTGTCGTCGGGGCCGTAGAGATTGGCGATCACCGGCACGCAGGAGTCGACGCCATACTGGCGCCGGTAGGCATCGGAGAGCACGATCAGCATCTTCTTGGCGAGGCCGTAGGGGGCGTTCGACTCCTCGGGGTAGCCGCTCCAGAGGTCGTCCTCCTTGAAGGGGACCGGAGTGAACTTGGGGTAGGCGCAGACCGAACAGGCGGCGACCAGCTTGCTTACGCCAAGCTCGCGGCAGGACTCGAAGACGTTCAGTCCCATCGCCATGTTGTCGCGAGCCAGGGGTGCCGGGTTGCGCCGGTTGTAGCCGATGCCGCCGACGTTCGCCGCCAGGTGCAGGACCACCTCAGCGCCGCTCAGCGCCTCCCGGCAGGCAGCGGGATCGGTGAGGTCGTGCTCGGCCGAGCGGGGCACCCGCACCTCGGCGCCTAGCTGTTCCAGCATCCGCACCGTCGGCTTGCCGAGGAAACCGGCGCCGCCGGTGACGACGACCGACTTGCCCTGCCAGAAGGCGCCGCCCGGCTGCCGCTCCGTCACCTCAGGTGACCTTCCCCGAGAGCTTGTCGTCGAGTTCGGCGATGTCGGCATCGACCATCAGCTCGACCAGCTCGCGGAAGCGCACCTTCGGCTCCCAGCCGAGCTTCTCACGCGCCTTGCCGGGATCGCCCAGCAGTGAGTCGACCTCGGAGGGGCGGAAGTAGCGCGGATCGATCTCGACGTGCTCGTCGGGGTCGAGGCCGGCGTGGGCGAAGGCGACCTCGAGCGCCTCGCGCACGGAGTGCTTCTCGCCGGTGGCGACCACGTAGTCGTCCGGCTCGTCGGCCTGCAGCATCAGCCACATCGCCTCGACGAAGTCAGGCGCGTAGCCCCAATCGCGCTCGGCGTCGAGGTTGCCCATGTAGAGCTTGTCCTGCAGGCCCGCCTTGATCCGCGCCACCGCGCGGGTGATCTTGCGGGTGACGAAGGTCTCGCCGCGGCGGGGGGACTCATGGTTGAAGAGGATGCCGTTGACGGCGAACATCCCGTAGGCCTCGCGGTAGTTGACCGTGGCCCAGTAGGCGGCGACCTTGGCGACGGCGTAGGGGCTGCGGGGATGGAAGGGCGTGTCCTCGTTCTGCGGCGGCGGCGTGGCGCCGAACATCTCCGAGGAGGAAGCCTGGTAGAAGCGCGCCTCGACCTCCGACTCGCGGATCGCCTCCAGCAGGCGCAGCGTCCCGGTCCCGGTCACGTCGAAGGTGTACTCGGGGATGTCGAACGAAACGCGGACGTGGCTCTGCGCGCCGAGGTGGTAGATCTCGTCCGGCTGCAGTTTGTAGAGGAGGCGGGTGAGGGCAACAGGGTCGCTGAGGTCGCCGTAGTGGGCGAAAAGCTTGGCGTCGGGGTCGTGAGGATCGCGGTAGAGGTGGTCGATCCGGCCGGTGTTGAAGCTCGAGGAGCGGCGGATGATGCCGTGCACCTCATAGCCCTTCTCGAGCAGCAGGTCGGCAAGGTAGGAGCCGTCCTGGCCGGTCAGCCCGGTGATCAGGGCGCGCTTCTTCGTCTCGGCAGCCACCTTGGTGATGATCCTTTCAGACGCCTTCTCGCGATAGCTGATTCGGGTGCTACCTAGATGCGGTCGAGGGAGCGCTTGACGGTGCGCATCAGACGGGGGAAGAGGCGCGTAAGCCAGAAGGAGATCCGGTGCCGCTCGAAGACCGAAGGCATAAAACGCAGCCCCTTCGCCGCCGCCGCGGAGGCGTCTCGGTAACGGCCCTCGGCGAGCGCCCGCTCGATTTCTTCGGAGATCTCGTAGCGACCGGCCAGCGCCAGCGCCGCGCCGGCCTGCTGGAACATGCCGTGCTTGAGGTAGATCTGGTGCCGCTCGAGGACGATGTCGCGCAAGGGTGTGTCGCCGCTCTTGCTGCCGTCGAAGATCTCGAGCAGCGCCAGCGAGCGGTCGATGTAGCGCGAGTCGATGCCGGCCAGCAGCAGCCTGATCGAGTAGTCGAGGTCCATCTCCATGCGGCAGGCCTCGTCGAGCTCGCCGACCCGCTCCAGCGCCCAACGGGCGAACATCGTCCCCGGCGCGATCAGGCCGACGTTGTTGAAGTCGAGCTCCGCCAGGCCGGCCTTGGGCGGCGGGCGCAACACGTCGCGATGGCCGCGGCGGTCGCGGTCGAGGTTGCCGTAGACCCAGCCGATCCCCGGGTTCTGTTGGAAGAGCGAAACCGCTGCGGCCACCGAGTCCGGATAGAGCACGTCGTCGGCGTTGAGCCAGACGACCAGCTCGCCCTTCGATTGCTTGAAGAAGGCCTTGTTCATCGCGTCGCACTGGCCGCGGTCGGGCTCGGAGATCCAGTGGATCTGCTCGTGCTCGGCGAGCACGTCGAGGGTGCCGTTGGTCGAGCCGCCGTCGACGACGACGTGCTCGATCGGCTCGTACGACTGCGCCTCGACGCTCTCGATGCAGCGCACGAGCTTGTCGAGGGGTGGGTCGAAGGCCGCCGTAGCGATCGAGACCAGGGGGCGATCTGAGAGCTGCTGACTCACGCGCGACAAATCCTTTCAGGCGCTGTGGCCGCTGTTGCGCAGGGCGAGCGCTCGGCCGAGGCTCAGCCGCTCCGCCGCGCCGGGTGGAAGCGCCCGGGGAGGCAGCCCCTTGCCGGCGCGCCAACCCTCGATCCTGCCTCGGGCGCCCGCGAGCGTGCGCGAGCGCAGCAGTTGCCCGGCGCAGATCGCCGCCTCCCGGGCCACGGCCTGCACCGCCGGCAAGGGCCGCGCGGTGATGCCGTAGCGCCGCATCAGGTAGCCCCGGCTCCAGCCGGTCATCGCGTGCTTGCGGGCGGAACCGGCACCGAGCGTAAGCGAGTAGCCGTGCACTGCCCGGGCCTCGGGCGCCAGCGCGCAGCGCGCTCCCTCGCTGCGCATCCGCAGGGCGAGGTCGACGTCCTCGTAGTAGAGAAAAATTCGTTCGTCGAAGCCGCCGATAGCTTCGAACGCCTCGCGGTCGTACAGCGCCGCCCCCCCCGTCGGCCCGAGTGGCGGGCCGGCCCCCGCCAATCGCTCGACCGGTTCGCCACAGAGATAATCGAAGGCCATCAGGGTCTGATCGATGACGACCCCGGCAGAGTCGATCTTGGTGGGATCGCGTTCGCTGAGCAGGACGGCCGCGACCAACTCGGCTTCCTCTGCCCCGACAAGGAGCTGCTCGATCATCCGCGGCTCCGCCGTGGCGTCGTCGTTGAGCAGCACGATCGGCCCTTCGCCGACCTCTCGAATCGCCCGGTTGAGCGCGTTGCCGAAGCCGAGGTTGCGGCCGAAACCGACGCGCGTCACCTGCGGGAAGCGCTCACTCAGCATCGCCGCGCTGCCCTCGCCGTCCCCGTTGTCGGCGACCACCACGTGTGGCACCACCGTTTGCGTCTGCAGCGATTCGAGGCAGCGTTCGAGCTTCGCGCCGCCGCTCAGGGTGGGGATGTAGACCGTCGCGACGCTCATCGGGCGGTTCCCGGCATCAAACTTCGGCCCATGGCGAAGGCGCGCATGACGTCATCGCGCAGGAAGGCGAGCGCGAGCGCAATCCAGACGACCCCACTGACACCGAGCGCGATTAGAAGGCCGATGACGTCATTGTCGAGATCGAGCAGTTGGGCCGCCGCCGCCGCAAGGAAGCTGATTGCCGCGACGCGCATCAACTTCCAGGCTCCCGTCTTTACCAACTGAGACGTCGGTGCGATCAGGATCACCGCCGCCACCACCGCTCCGGCTGACATTGCCACCCCTACTCCCACCTCGTTTAGCGGACCGATCAAGACTGTCGTAAGGAGAAAGCCGGCGACGAGCTCGGCGGCGATTGCGATTACCGGCCTGTTGGGATTGCCCTCCGCCAGGCAAAAGCTGTTGATCGGCGCGGCGACGCTCGCGCCCAGCAGCATCGCCAGCGAGCCGTAGAGGACGATTTCGGAGGTGGGCAGCCATTCGTCGCCGAGAACGACCGAGATGAACGGCTGGATGGCGCCGGCGACGAGAGCCAGCGGCAGTCCGCAGGCGAGCGCAATTTGCCCCAACATGCGGCCGGTTCGTGCGGGTCGCTCTTCGCCCGATTGGCTCAACGTCGGCAGCATTACTCGCGCCACCGCCGCCGCGAGCGCGGTTGGAAAGGAGAAGAGCCGCTTTGCCATCCCGTAGAAGCCTGCCATCGGTGCGCCTCCGAGGGCTCCGATCACGGTCACGTAGCCGAGGTCACGGCCCAGATAGAGCACGCCGAGCACGCTCACGCGGCTGCCGAAGCCGATCAAGGGCCTTACCCGCTCAAGGTTGAAGCGAGGGATGAGCGCCCCACGTTGGGTCAACCAGGCAAGGAACGCACCCAACGTCGCTCCCACTGGAACGGCCCCGGCGAGACTGAAGACGCCGGCGCCTGCCAGTGCCGCGGCGAGGGCGAAGAGATTGAACCCGATCGTGTCGGCGGCCTCCACCGCCGCTACCCGACCGAAGCGCATCTCGCGGTCCATCATTGCCATCGGCACCGCACGCGTGGCATAGATCGGCACCGCAGCGAGTGTGATCGCGATGACCCGGACCGTATCGCTGTAGATGTCGAGCGCCGGCAGGAGAGCGAAGGCGACGAAAAGCAGAAGAAGGGCGACCGGCAGGGTGATCGCGAGCAGGAATCCCGTTGTTGCCGCCTGCAGGTCGGCCGGCGGCGCCTCTGGCATCCGTACCAGCGCGGCCGGCAAACCCAGCTCCGCGACGTTCTGACCGACAAGCTGCACCGAGAGGGCGATCGCGAAGAGACCGTAGTCCGCCGGCGTGAGCAGGCGGGCGAGCACGACCGTCACGCCGGCGGTGAGTAGCTGGAAGCCGAGCGTGCGACCTACCAGCAAAGTCACCCCCCGCGCGGCCGATTGCCCGAGAACGCTGCCGTCGGGCGGCGCCGCTGCCTCGAAGCTCTCTATCTGTGGGTCGGGCTCTGTTATTGCAGCGCCGGGGGATTCGTCAGACCGAAAACTTTCAGGTGCGGACCGTCTGCGCCGCGACGTTGCACTTCGTATATCGCCGTGGCACCTTGGCGGGAGCCGATCAGGAATTCGGTGCCCTTGGGGGGGGAGCCGGAGTTGTCCAGGTCGCGGCGGATCGCGTCCCACTCGAAGCCGGACTCGCCGAGCAGGACATGGACCATGCTGTGCTCCTCGCCGGGATCGTGGTGGATCAACACGAGGTCAAGCCGATCGCCGCGGAAGATGCGGTTCGGATCTTTATCGGGAAGCCCCACGATCGGCGCCACCTGAATCGACCAAGAGCGTGGCGAAAGACCGCGGTAGGGCAGTCGCGCGGCGTAGGCTTGACGGTGGAAGCCGGACTCCCCAGAAAGGATCTGCAGCGTCGGTCGTGAGCTGGGATCGCCACGAGTGATTACGAAGAGATCCGGTTTTTCACCACCCCAGTTACCGATCATGAGTTCCCGGATCGACCCTGGAGGTGGTTCTGACAGTGGCGCCAGGAAGTGTTCGGGCTTGCCGTTGGAGCGCCAGGTCGGCGTTACCGTGATCGAGAGGTTGCGCGGCAGCTGTTCGAAGGAGAAGAGCGCCTCCGCTCGCCAGGGCGGCCAGACGTTGACGTCGAAATCGGAGTCTTCGACTTTCTCGGGGATTTTCATCGTGGCCAGGTGTTCGGCCTCGGAGAGGGGCCGGCCGGGGGTGTAGGCGTAGACCGAGGCTAGGTGACCGTTGCCGCGCACCCATTGCAACGGCTCGTTGTCGCTGGGGCGGTCGCTGTTCGTCATGACCGCGTCGGCGCGGGCGATCGCGCCGGGCAGCCGCTGTGAGGTGAGCAGCGGGTACGGTTCGGGTAGCAGCGGCTGAATCACCAGGCCGGCGATCACGAGCAGGGCGACGATTCCCACTCCGACCAGGACCAGGCCGCGACCGATCCGCCGGTCGGGGGCGTTGCTTGCTTCCGCCGGGGAGGGCTCGGCCGGGGGCCTCGACACCGCGACTCGTCCGGACATGCGGCGGATTCTGCCCCATGCCCACCCGGTCAAGCCCGGCGGTTGCGCCGGATCTTCGGCGATCGAGCCGACGATGAGAAGAAGGGGGACCACCAGCAGCCAGTCGAGCGACTGGGTCCAGAGATTGGTGTAGAGGCCAAATATCGCCAGGTAGAGCATGTAGCCGGCAACCAGGCTCCAGCGGAAGGCGCGGCCCTTGATCGCCATCGCGAACGAGCCGGCGGAGAGGAAGCCAGAGATGGCGACCCCTGGAATCAGGGCGATGAATCCGCCATCGGCCCAGAGGGGGCCGGCGAGGGTGCTGGTCACCCAGGGCGGGGTGATGGTTCCCGAGACGTCGGAGACGTTGCGGGCGCCGTGGAAGATGATGTCGAGGCCGATCGCGTTGAAGTCGCCGTTGCCGAAAGCTTCCCCGGTCGGGAAGTGCCCGACGACTCCCTGCAGAGCGAGAAAGTTGGTCGTTATCGCCAGGTAGATCGGGATCAGCGGCTGCAGGTAGAAAGGTGTTCCAGGGATGATTTCGCCGAAGAGTTCGGACTCGAACGGGTTGTAGGGGTTCTGCCGGGTGCGTAGGTAAAAGCCGAAGACGACGGCGGCGAAGGCGATCAGGCCGCCGCAGATGAACATCCAGTTTCTGGGACGTCCCCAGTACAGCCATCGAGCGGCAAGGGCGACGATGATCGGCAACAGCACGCTGCCGCGTCCGGCTTGCAGCGCGAAGCCCCCGAGCGCGGCAACCGCGATCAGGAGCTCAAAGCGAGACTCGCGGCTGAGCAGCCGTTCGGGTCGGACCAGCGCGACGATCGCGGCGACCGTGAGTCCGTCGGTGAGGACGATCGTCGGCCCGCCTTGGCTGAAGCGCAGCACGCTGCCACCTGGTGAGAGCAGCGGGATTCCACCGATCTTGGCGAATTGATGGGCAAGCTCGAGCAGGCCGACGGCCAGAAGGACGATCAGTATCCGGCGATAGGTGCGGCTCTCTTTGGGCGTGGCGGTTGCCGCGGTCTGAGCGGGGCGGCGTAGGGCGATGCCCTCGCCGATCAGGCCGCCGGCGACGAACGCGATAGGCACAACCGCGATTACCACCACGACGATCGTCGACCAATTGGTCTGGCCGTTGAGCAGGTGGTATTGGCTCAGCAGCGCCGCGAAGATCCAGGCGGCGGTGAAGGTCAGCAGCGGCGAGAGCAGCGTGCGGTTGATTTCGACGAAGCGCTTCATCGCTGCTCGGCCGTCCCAAGCTTGTAGCCGCGGGCGTAGCCGCCGCGGGTCATCGCCAGCCAGACGCGCTCGCGCACGCCGCGCGGCAGCGGCAGCTCGGCGAGGGTGCCGAGCAGCGGCGCCGCCGCCCGCACTATCGACCAGGCAAGCCCGCGCGGCTCCTGCACGCCGGGATGCGGCCGGTCGGGGCGCAGGCGGTTGTAGAGGGCGGCCGAACGGCCGACGGCGGCGGAGCGGTGCAGGGACTGCGCCGGCGTCGTCGGATGATCGTGGAGGACAAGCAGCTCCGGGTGGTAGTCGAGCTCAAGCCCGGCCTCGGTCAGCCGCACGCCCAACTCGGTGTCCTCGACCGCCGCGGTCGGAAAGCGCACGTCGAAGCCGCCGACCTCCTCGAAAAGCGAGCGCTTCAGCGAAGCGTGGGAGCTGTAGAAGTAGCCGGCGCCGTCGACCGGGCCGGGATTCAGGTCGCAGTAGTGGAACTGCGGCCCGCCGTTCTCGAGCCAGCGCATGAACGGGGTGACCGGGGCGCGCGGCGTCCAGGTGATCTTGCCCAGCACGCCGTAGGTCGACTCGGGACGCGCCTTGTGCAGAGCGAGGTGGGCCAGCAGCAGCCCCTTGCCCTCGGGCTCGGTGTCGTCGCCGAGGAAGAGCAGGATCTCGCCGCTCGCCGCCGCGGCCCCGGCGTTGCGCGCCGCCGCGGGACCTCCCTCGGGTTGTTCGAGGAGGCGGATCGGCAGTCCCTCGCCACCCTCACGGGCACGTACCTGCGCGAGCGTGCCGTCGCTCGAGCCGTTGTCGACCACCACCACCTCGAGGTTCGCGTCGCCCTCCTCTTGCGCTTGCAGCGTGTCGAGGGTCCGGGCCAGCGCCGCGGCGCGGTCCTTGGTCGGTATGACGACGGAAAGGGAGTTGGTCATGTGGCGCCGCCCGCTCTAAGGCGCCTGGAGAGCCTAAGTAGCGGTGCGGCGATTGGCATTGCGCGGGCGTGGTGGAGGCGAATGTAGCGCTCGACCGAGTCGAGCCGGATCGCCTGCTGTCGCTGCCGGTCGACCTGGACAAAGGCCTCGGCGCCGGCGTGGCCGACCCGCGCCGAGCCGGCGACCAGGTTGCGGTAGCCGGCGTCGCGCAAGCGCTTGGCCAGGTCGACGTCCTCATACCAGAGGAAGAAGCCCTCGTCGAAGCCGCCCAGCTCCTCCCAGGTCTCGCGCCGGACGACGAAGCAGGCGCCGGAAGGTTGGCCGACCTCGGCTACCTCTCCCGGCCCTGGGCTTGGCTGTGGCCGCTCTCCAACGGAGCCGGCGAAGATCCGCGCCAGCATCGTCGCCGTTCCGGGCAGAGCGGCGTGGTAGCGATCGGTGTCGCTGCCGAATACCGGGCCGATCATGCCGGCTCGCGGCTCGGAATCGGCGACGGCGGCCAGCGCCGCCAAGGCGCCGGGCTCGACCAGGACGTCCGCGTTGCTCACGCAGACGAGCTCCCCGCGCCCCTCGTGCAGCGCCCGATTGGCGGCGCGTCCGTAGCCCATGTTCTCCTCGCACAACTCGAGGCGAACCCCCTCGGGGCAGCCTTCGCGCAGCAGCCGCCGCTGCTCGGGCCGCGAGTCGTTGTCGACGATCGTCACCTGAACATCCACGCTCTCGGAGGCGAGATAGGCGCGCGCCGCGGCCAGCGCGGCCTCGGCGGTATTCCAGTTGACGATCGCCACGTCGATTGCGGGCGGATGGGCATCCGGGCTCATCGTCGGCGCGACGATAGCCTTCCCGCGACGTGCAAGACCTCAAGGGCTTGATCCTCTCCGGTGGGGCCGGGACGCGCTTGCGCCCGATCACCCACACTTCCGCCAAGCAACTGGTTCCGGTTGCCAACAAGCCCGTGCTCTTCTACGGGATCGAGGCGCTGGTCGACGCGGGCGTCACCGAGATCGGAATCATCATCGCCCCGGAGACCGGCGAGGAGATTCGCGAGGCCGCCGGCGACGGCTCCGCCTTCGGCGCCGAGATCACCTACATCGTCCAGGACAAGCCCGCGGGCCTGGCCCACGCGGTCCTCACCGCGGAGGAGTTCATCGGCGGCTCGCCCTTCGTCATGTACCTCGGCGACAACCTGCTCGCCGACGGCCTGCGCGGTCTCGTCTCGACCTTCCGCGAGGAGGAGCCCGACGCGCTGATCCTGTTGACGCCGGTCGACGACCCCCAGTCCTACGGCGTCGCCGAGCTCGACGGCGAGGGGGGGATCGTGCGGCTGATCGAGAAGCCGAAAGACCCGCCTTCGAACCTCGCCCTGGTCGGCGTCTACCTCTTCGCGCCGCCGATCTTCGACGCCGCCCGGGCCCTGAAGCCTTCTTGGCGCGGCGAGCTGGAGATCACCGAGGCGATCCAGAGCCTGATCGAAGAGGGCCGCGCCGTGCGCTCGGAGGTAGTCAGCGGTTGGTGGAAGGACACCGGTCAGCTCGCCGACATGCTCGAGGCCAACCGGCTCGTGCTGGAGGAGATCGAGACCGCGATCGGGGGCGATGTCGATGACGCTTCCCGGGTCGAGGGACGCGTCGTCGTCGCGCCCGGGGCCGAGCTGAAGAACTCGGTCGTGCGCGGTCCGGCGGTGATCGGGCCCGGGGCCCGCATCGAGGACGCCTACATCGGTCCCTACAGCTCGATCGGCGAGGACGTCTGCGTGCGCCGCTCCGAAGTCGAGCACTCGATCATCCTCGCCGGCTCCGTGGTCGAGGACCTCGGCACTCGCCTCGAGGCGAGCCTGCTCGGCCGCGAAGTGAAGCTGACCCGCAGCGACGGCATGCCGAAGACGCTGCGGATGCTGGTCGGCGACAAGTCGGAGATCAAGCTGATCTGATGAAGGTCCTGGTCACAGGCGCGGGGGGCATGCTCGGGCGCGACGTGGTGCTCGCCGCCGGAAACGCGGGTCATGACGTGGTCGGCTTCGGCCACACCGAGCTCGACATCACCGATGCCGCCACGCTTGCCGCCAAGTTCGAGCTGGAGCGTCCCGACGTGGTGATCAACTGCGCCGCCTGGACCGATGTCGACGGTGCCGAGGAGGCTGAGGAGGAGGCGACGGCGGTCAACGGAACCGCCGCCGGCAACGTCGCCGCCGCGGCGGCCGAGGTCGGCGCCGGCGTCGTCTACGTCTCGAGCGACTACGTCTTCGACGGCAGCAAGGGCGCGCCGTATGTGGAGACCGACCAGACGGCGCCGCTCTCCGCCTACGGCCGCAGCAAGCTCGCCGGTGAGGAGGCGACCGCCGCCGCCAACAAACGCCACTTCGTCGTCCGTTCCTCCTGGCTCTTCGGCATCGGCGGCTCCAACTTCGTCGAGACGATGCTGCGGCTTGCCTCGACCCAGAACGAGGTGCTGGTCGTCCGCGATCAGATCGGCTCGCCCACCTACACTTGGCACCTTGCCTACGGCATCGTCCGCCTGATCGAGGGAATCGAGTACGGCATCCACCACATGGCCGCGGGCGGCTCTTGTTCCTGGTACGACTTCGCCCGCGAGATCTTCGACCAGGCCAAGGTCGAGTGCCTCGTCCTCTCCGCCACCACTGACATGCTCGGACGCCCCGCACCCCGCCCGCCCCTCTCGGCGCTGGAGAGCCGGCGCGAGCACGCGATCGAGCTGCCACCCTGGCGCGACGGGCTCTCCGCCTACCTCTCCCAGCGCTCCGCCGAGCGCGAGGCAGCGGCGTGAAGCTCCTCGTCACCGGCGCCGCCGGCTTCATCGGCTCCACATACGTGCGCCTCGTCGGCGACGAGCACGAGGTGCGGGTCCTCGACAAGCTCACCTACGCCGGCCGCCGCGAAAACCTGCCGGAGGGCACGGAGCTGATCGAGGGCGCGATCGAGGACCCCAAGGTCGTGCGCGAAGCGATGGAGGGCTGCGACGCGGTCGTCAACTTCGCCGCCGAGTCGCACGTCGACCGCTCGATCGACGACCAGGACGCCTTCGCCCGCACCCACGTGATCGGCACCGGCACGCTGCTTGACGCCGCCCGGGAGCTGGGCGTCGGTCGCTACCTGCAGGTCTCCACCGACGAGGTCTACGGCTCGATCGAGTCCGGCTCCTTCACCGAGACTTCACCGCTTGACCCGTCTTCGCCCTACTCGGCGACCAAGGCCGCCGGCGACCTGCTCGTCACCGCCCACGTCCATACCTACGGCATCGACGCCTCGGTCGTGCGCGGCTCCAACAACTACGGCCCGCGCCAGTACCCCGAGAAGCTGATCCCGCTGATCACCCTCAACGCCCTGCACGGCGACTCGCTGCCGGTCTACGGCGACGGCAAGCAGGTCCGCAACTGGCTCTACGTCGAGGACTTCTGCCGCGGCATCCACACCGTGCTGGCGAAGGGCGAGGCCGGCGAGGCCTACAACGTCGGTGGCCCCGACGAGTGCGAGAACATCGAGGTGGTCAAGCGGGTGATCGAGCTGACCGGCAAAGACGAGTCGTTGATCGAGTACGTCACCGATCGCCCCGGCCACGACCGCCGTTACTCGCTCTCCTCGGCCAAGCTCAAGGAGCAGTTGGGCTGGGAGGCGCAGGTCCACTTCGCCGAGGGGCTGGAGAAGACCGTCGCCTGGTATCGCGACAACGAGGATTGGTGGGGGCCGATCCGCTCCGGCGAATACCGCGAGTACTACGAAAAGCAGTACGGCAAGGCGCTCGGCTGATGCCCGAGCGCCTGCCGACGAAGCTCGACGGGCCCGTTCCGAACCGCTGCTGAACGAGCGCGACACGTCCGCGCCGACCCTCGCCGAGGTCGGCGAGTCCTGCCCTTCTAGTCGCCGTCGCGCTTTCCGTGACGGTGTTGTGGCGCAAGTGGCGCTTCCTGCGCACCACACGTAGGAGCGCCTCCTGCACGATCAATCCCATGCAAACTCAAACCGCCCCAAACATGTCCGCCGCATGGCCTAATGTAGTGCACATGTCCAAGATGATCCAAATAAGAAACGTCCCCGACGACGTCCACAGGACCCTCAAGATCCGCGCCGCCGGCGAGGGGCTCTCCCTCTCCGACTACATCAAGCGTGACCTCGAAGACCTCGCCAAGCAGGCGACCCTCGAGGATGTCTTCGTGCGCGCTCGCGCTCGTGGCGGGTCCGGCGTGACGTCTGAGGACATCGTCGCGATCCAACGCGCGCACCGCGGCGAGTAAGCGGCCGATGTCCGTCGTCGACGCGTCGGTCCTCGTCTCGCTGCTCGTCGAGGGTGAGGACGGCTGGGCCGGCGCGGCGGTGCCGCGCGCGGGAGCGGGGGGCTCGCTTTGGGCCCCCCACCTCGTCGATGCCGAGGTGGGCAACGCGCTCCGCAGTCTGGTCTTGGCCCGGAAGATCGCCGAGGAGGACGCAGCCGCTGCCCTGCGCGATCTGGCGAGCCTGCCCCTGCGGCGCATCGTTCACACCGGCCTGCTCGATCGAGCCTGGCAACTGCGTCACAACGTCAGCTTCTACGACGCTCTCTACCTCTCCCTCGCCGAGTTGCTCGGGGCTCCCCTGCTGACTCTCGACGCCCGCCTCGCCAAAGCCGCCGGCGGTGCGACGGCGGTCGAGATCCTGACGCCTTCCAGCGAGGGCTAGCGCCCGCGCGCCGCGGTGATGCCGAGGCTGACGGCCAGCTTGGCGCCGATCCCGGCGTAGACAGCCGCGTTGACAAGCGGGTTGTGCTCAGCGGCGTCAAAGCGGCGATAGAAGCGCCCCATGCCGCGGTGGAAGGCGATCTCCTGTTTGGGGGCGCGGCGCTTGCCGCTGGAGCCGCCCTTGACGTGCAGGGCCACTCCCCCCGGCTCGTAGAAGACCTTCCAGCCGGCCTGCCAGAAGCGGCGGCACCAATCGAGGTCCTCCATATAGAGCCAGTAGCCCTCGTCGAGCAACCCGACCTCCCGCACCGCCTCGGCCCGGCAGAGCATGAAGGCGCCGTTGACCGCGTCGACCTCGCCCGCCTCGTCGTCGCCCAGGTGCGTCGCCCGGTACTGACTCAGGGCTTCCCCGGCCCCGTCGTCCCGGCCGATGCCGGTGAAGTGGGCGAGGGCGCTGAGCGGCGTCGGAAAGGAGCGCTTGCAGGCGTGGTCGAGCTCGCCGGACTCGGTGACGAGCTTGCAGCCGACCATGCCGATCCGCTCGTCCGCGCGCAGCCGCGCCAGCGAGGCATCGAGGGTCCCCGCGTAGACCTCCGTGTCGGGGTTGAGCAGCAGTACGGCGCTGGCCTCGTCCTCACGCAGGACGACGTTGTTGGCGGCGGAGAAGCCGATGTTCTCGCGGCGGATCAGGCGCACGGAAGGGAACTCGCGCTCGACCATGTCCGGGGTCGAATCGGGACTGCCGCTGTCGACCACCGTCACCCGCATCGCGCCGCTCGCCGGGTGCTCCTGCAGCGAGCGCAGGCAGCGGCGCAGCAGCGCTTCGGCGCCGTGGCTGACGATGACGACCTCGAGGTCGAGTGGAGCGGCCATGGCTTGATTCTCTAGTAGGCGCCTTCGCCGCGGACGATTGCCCGTGGGGTCCGCAACAAGATCGCCAGGTCGCCGGCGATCGAGAGGTTGTCGAGGTAGTCGCGCTCCATCGCCAGCCGCTCCTCGAAGGTGAGGTCGCCGCGACCGTAGACCTGCATCGGCCCGGTCAGCCCCGGCTTGATCGCGAGGCGGATCCGCTGACGCTCGTCGTAGAGGGCGACCACCGCCTCCTCCTCCGGCCGCGGCCCGACCAGCGACATATCACCGCGAAGCACGTTGATCAGCTGCGGCAGCTCGTCGAGACTGGTGCGCCGCAGCAGCCTTCCGGCGCGGGTAATGCGGGGGTCGTCGAGGATCTTGAAGGCGGGCTCCTCGAGCTTCTCCAAGTCGACCAGTTCCGCCAAACGCTCCTCTGCGTCGGTGACCATGGTGCGGAACTTGAGCATCGTGAACGGCACACCGTCCTTGCCGGCCCGCTTCTGGCGGAAGAAGACCGGCGTGCCGGAGTCGACCACGATCAGCAGCGAGATCGCCAGCAGGAGGGGAGAGAGGATCGTCAGCATCAGCCCCGAGACGAGGATGTCGAGCGCCCGCTTCATCGCCAGGGTCGAGCGCGGCGGGTCGGAGAAGCGGAAGTCGAGAACCGGGAGCTCGGCTAGCCGGTTCAGCTCGATGCCGGGCCCCAGCAGCCCGTAGTGCTTGGGCAGGAAGGTGAGGCCGAGGCCCGCCGCCTTGCACTCTTCGATCAGGCTCTCGACGGCGCGCTCGCCCATCTCCTGCTCGGCGACGACGACGCGCTCGATCTCCAGTTCGCGTGCCACGCGGGAGATCTCCTCGACCGAGCCGAGTCGCGGCAGCGCCGCGCGGCGATCCTTGTCGACCGGGGAGGAGAGGTAGCCGACGAGCCGCAGGCGCGCCTCGGGATGGGTCGCGATCCGCCGCGCCACCACGTCCGCCATCGCCGCCGGCCCGATTACGAGGCCGGTGGCGACCCCGGTCAGGCGTTGCCAGACGAAGCGCAGGGTCGCCCGCGAGACGAAGCAGCCGAGCGCGGCGCCGAAGCCGACGATGATCGCGCTCTTGGCCGAGAGCGCCCCGCCGGGACTGAGCCAGAGCAGGCCGTCGAGGACGATCGTGCCGAGCGCGCTCGCCGAGATCAGCGAGGGCAGCTCGTCGAGGGTGCTGTGGCGGATGCGCCGATGGTCGTTGTCGTAGAGCCCGTGCAGCTTGATCACGAGCAGCCAGGCGGGGGTGAAGAGAACCGCCCAGAAAAGCTTGGCGACGTCGGTGGTGGAGGTGAGTGCGGTGGCGACGCTGAGCGCGACGAAAATCGAGACCCAATCGCCGGTCGCGAGCAGGCGCCGCAGCAACGCTCCGCGCCGACGCGAGCCCCTCGGCCCGGTCAGGCCGAGCCGGTTTGCCATTTCTGTCTGGGCGGCGGTCGCCTCGCGGGCGGTTGTGGCGGTGCCCCCGGTGCTCCCCTTCGCCTCGGTGCTCATCAGCAGGGCCACCCCCCTCGCAGGCACTTCTCGTTCGGATTGAGTTCGCGCGCCCGCTTGAGGTCTTCGATCGCCGCGGCGTCTTCTCCTCCCTCGTGCTCCGCCCGCGAGCGCAGGTAGTACCACTGCCAGTTGCGGTTCTCGCGATCGATCGCGTCACCGAAGTAGGCGCCGGCTCGGGGATATTCGCCCTGCCGCTCGGCGAGCAGGCCGAGCTGCACGTAGGGAGAGGCGGCCCAGGGCTCGATCGAGCGCGCGGTTTCGGCATGGTCGAACGCGGCACCGAGGTCTTCCCTGGTTACGGCCGCCTGACTCGATTCGATCTCGCGTTCGACCAGCAGGGGACCGACCAGCGCTACCGCCGAAACCCAGGCGATGACCATCGTCGCCACGGTAAGGCCGAAACGCCGGTTCTCGGTCGCGGCTGTCTGCTCGCGACGTGGGTCGGCGGCGATCTGGCCGCAGCGAGCCGCTACCACGACGCCGGCCGAGAGGAAGAAGAACGCGCCCAAGGCCGGGATCTCCCAGAACCAGTCGAAGGCCGCGCTGACCGCAAAGGCGAGCATCGTGGCGAGCAGAACCGCGTAGCGCTCGCGCTGCGGTTCCGCTGCGTTGCGCCAGGCGCCGTAGCCACACCAGAGCAGCCAGCCGATCGTGGCGAGGACCAGCAACCCGCCGATCAGGCCGAGCTCGGCAAACGACTCGAGGTAGAGCGAGTGAGCGTCGTGTGCCGGCCGCGTGGTCTCGCGCAGCTTCTCCCAGGAGAACTGGTAGGTGCCGGCACCGTGGCCGAGGATCGGCTTTTCGTCGAAGGCTTCGACCGCGGCTTTGTAGAAGTCGTGGCGCCCGGTGCTGCCGAAGTCGGTGAAATGGGCCTGCGGATTGCTCGGGAACTGGACGTCGGGGCTGGAGAACTGGTCCCAGGCGCGCCCGCCGACCGCGATCCCACCGACGATCGCCAGCAAGGCTCCGACCAGAGCGATGCCTTGCAGCACCCTGGGATTGCGCGAAGCAGCTACGGCGCGGCCACTCAGCGCTCCCTCGCGGCGCTCCTCCCAGCGCAGTGCCGCGGTGAGGAGCAGCGAGAGGGCGATCCCGGCGAGCAGGATCAGCGAGACCGTGATGCCCTGACTGCGGGCGGTGGCTTCGCCGAGATTGAGCGCCAGCTCTTCCCTGCCTTGCACGGCGAGCACCGCGGGCACCGCGCCGAGGATCCCGATCGCGAGCGTGGCGAGCAGCCACAGGCGGTCGCGGGAGAGGGCGATCAAGCAGATGCAGGCGACCGCGAAGGCAAGCAGGCCGCCACGCGAATAGGTGAGGTAGAGGGCGAGCAGGCAGACCGGGATCGCGGCGGTCGAAAACCAGCGCAGGGCCGACCACGTTGCGCGGCGGCTGCTCCAGAGCAGCAGGGCCACGCCGATGCCCAGGAGGGCGCCGTTTGCGTTCCAGTAGCCGAGGGGATAGTTGAGTCGCGGCCCCGCTCCCAGCGAGCTGCCGACGTAGAGCACGTGCGGCAGCAGCCTGCTGATAATTCCCAAAATCGCAATTGCCGCGACGGTAATTGCCAGACCTTCAGCGAAACGTTGGCGCCTTTCGTCGGTTTGGGCGATCAGGAACGTGGCAACGAAGAAACCGAGGTAGACCGCAATGCGGTCGGCCTCGATCACGCTGAGCTCAATCGACCCCGACCAGAGGGATGAGAGTGCACAAAGAAGCGACAGACAGACGATCAGTCCGCCTGCCCAGTACAGCGGTCGCTCTGGCTTCACGGCCGAGCCCGCGCCGAAGACCAGCAGGGCAACCACAACCAGCCAGACGGCGAGGCCCGCTATGTGACGAGTCGTCACATCAAAGCCGCCACCAGCCAGGGCCAGGCCGCCGATCAGGGCGACCGGCGCAAGCAACGCCGCCGATTGCTCTAACCTTGCGCGCCATGAATCTCGGGAAGCGCCATCTCGGGGCCCCAAGGCTGGGCCGCCACGCCGCTCTGTTGGTGTCAATGATTGCTCTTGCATTGGCTCTGTTTGCGGTCCCCGCTCAAGCCGAAGAATGCACCAGCTCGAGCTGCGTGCAGTACAACCCTTCTCTTCCTAGCGCCGAAGGCGGGCATACCGCCAAGCCCCATCAGCAAACCCCGGCGAAAGCCTCGAAGACCGGTAACGGTGGTGGAACAGCGCCATCCAACCCGTCGGGCTCGGGGGATTCCAACGAAGTTGAAGAAACTGGCGAAAGTGAATCATCTCCGGAAAAGGGCGGCGCGGTGCCAGGCAAGGACGGTGGCTCGGGCCAGGGTAAACCAGGCGGCAGCGCCAATCCCGGCGCCAAGCAGGCCGAGTCGCCCAGCCAGACCGCTTCGGGCCGGCCCGCCTCGCATAGTGATGACGGCGGTTCCTCGCCCCTGGTCCCGATCCTGATTGCGATCGTCGTGCTGGCCGCCATCTCGGTTGCCGTGGTGATGATCAGGCAACGTCGCCAGCGGAACAGCGGTGGACCTTCCGCTGCCGCCTCTCCCGAGGCGAACTGATCATGGGTGACTCGCGGAAGCGCCCATCGGGGTGGGCTCGCGCGTGGCTTGTGGCGCTCGCCGTCTTCGTTCTGGGCCTGGCGGCGGCTCCGACGGCTATGGCGGTTCCGGCTGACTTCTGGGGCGTTTCGCCGCAGAACCCGCCGAACGTCGAGCAGTTCCAGCGCCTCAAGGCGGGCGGCGTGGACAGCGTGCGGATCCCGATCGCCTGGTCGGGAGTTCAGCCTTTCAGCAGCGCCGAAGCGAACTTCTCCGCCTCGGACATCCTCGTTGCGGGCGCCGCCGCCGCGGGAATCAACGTGCTGCCCTTTGTCTACGAAGCTCCTTCCTGGGCCGTCCCCAGGGTGCGGGTCCCCGGCAGCTCGGCGAAGGCGCCGAAGACTGTCCCGGTCAAGACCGCTGCCCAGCGCACTGCCTGGTCCAACTTCCTCAAGCTGGTCGTCGCTCGCTACGGGCCCGGCGGCAGCTTCTGGGTCGCCAATCCGACGCTGCCGGAAGCCCCGATACGCACCTGGCAGATCTGGAACGAGGAGAACTTCAAGTACTTCGTCGTGCGGCCCAACCCGGCCGACTACGGCAAGTTGGTCAACATCTCCTACGCGGCGATCAAAAGCGTCGATCCTGGAGCGAAGCTGATCCTGGGCGGCATGTTCGCGCGTCCCGGAGAAGCGAAATTCAAAGTGAAGCCGCCGCAGGCCTACTACGCCTCCGACTTCCTGGATCAGCTCTACAGCACGACCCCGGGGATCAAGAGGAAGTTCTCCGGAGTCGCGCTGCATCCCTATACAGCCAACTATCAGCAGCTGACCCCCGACGTCGAAGAATTCCTCAGCGTGCTCAAAACCAATCACGATGCCGGCAAGAAGCTCTGGATCACCGAGATCGGTTGGAGCTCGGAACCCAAGTCTGCCGGCGACTCGTTTGCCAAAGGCCCAAAGGGACAGGTCACCCAGCTCAACGGGGCTTTCAAGCTGTTCAAAGCCAAGGCGACGAAGTGGAAGCTGCAGCGGATCTACTGGTTCTCGGTCGATGATCAGCCGGGGATCTGCAACTTCTGCGGCGGCTCCGGCCTCTTCGCCAAAGGCTTCGTGCCGAAGAAGTCCTGGTACGCCTACGTCAAGTTCGCCGGCGGCACGCCCTGATCGCAGGCGGCCCCGGGGTTGGCCGAGTCGGCCCCTGAGGTCACTTGCGTAAGATCGGTGGGTTGGCCGCCGGCAAAAAGAAGAGCGCAGGATCTGATCCGCTAGCGCCGTTCAGCGCGCCGGTAAGGCGCTGGTTCGAGGCGTCGTTCGAGGGGCCCACGCCTGCCCAGGCCGGCGGCTGGGAGGCGATCTCCGGTGGTTCCAACGCCCTTATCTGCGCGCCCACCGGCTCGGGCAAGACGCTGGCCAGCTTCCTCTGGGGCATCGACAAGCTTTCCCGGGAGAAAGAGCGGGGCAAGGGCGTCCGCCTCGTCTACGTCTCGCCGCTGAAGGCCCTCTCCTACGACATCGAGCGCAACCTGCGGGCGCCGCTGCGCGGGATCGGCGCCGATATCTCGGTCGGTTTGCGCACCGGAGACACGCCGCAGAAAGAGCGCCAGGCGATGCGCCGCAAGCCGCCCGACATCCTGATCACCACGCCCGAGTCGCTGTACCTGATGCTCTCTTCCGGCGCACGGGAGATCCTCACCACGGTCGAGGCCGTGATCGTCGATGAGATTCACGCTGTGGCCCAGTCCAAGCGGGGCGCTCACCTGTCGTTGACGTTGGAGCGACTCGAGCACTTGGTCAAGAGCTCAGGGGAGGACTCCTCAGAGCAACAGCAGGGAGGCTCTGCCGAGCCCTCCCCTGAGCTCTCACTCCAGCGGATCGGGTTGTCCGCAACGCAACGGCCGTTGGAGCGCATAGCTCAGTTTTTGGTTGGGCCGAAGCGGGAGTGCCAGATCGTCGATGCGGGGGTCGCCAAGGAGCTTGATCTGGAGATCGTCGTGCCGGTCGAGGACATGGC
>Ga0070677_10000016_pt1 | contig 52044 bp, 56 predicted proteins | sample KBSM63metaG_FD_64674 | JGI IMG/M metagenome (GOLD analysis project Ga0070677, IMG submission 64674) | Miscanthus rhizosphere microbial communities from Kellogg Biological Station, Michigan, USA - KBS M6-3 metaG | ecosystem: Host-associated > Plants > Roots > Rhizosphere > Soil ... | reverse complement strand
GTGTTCAGAGGATCTGAGGAAGACAGGTCCTGTGAGTGGGTCAGAGAGGATCGGCGTCGTCGCCTTGGCGTAACCGTAGATCGAGGCGGCGGGGCAGCCGGTGCCGTTACCCGCACCGGCTTTGAACTGCACCCTGGTGCAGATCGTCTTGATGTGGGCGTTCTCGAGAAACTCGGAGTGCGGCAGTGTCACTTGCGCTCGTTTGATCGCCGCTTCGCCGAAGCCGTGCATCTTCAGGGTCGCCTTGAAGCGCGGATGGGCGCCTCGCTTGGTCCCGCCGAGCAGCTGCAGGCTGAGCTTGGGCCCAAAGCTGAGCGCCGCGCAGTCCGCGGCCTGGAAGGGAGAGGTGACCGTGACCGGGTTGTCATCGACCGGTGAGGCGAAATCAAGGCCCGAGCCCAGGACCGTGGAGGCGGTCGAGGTGCGGGTGCAGCTCGTCGGGTTGAGGGTGAATTCGGGCCTGTCCACGTAGGCGCGGATGTCTCTGGCGTGCACCGGGATCCCCTGAATGATGTGGGGGATCGGATCGGAGCTGGTCGCGTCGATGAAGACTTCGGCGGTTTCCGGATCGATGCGGAAGGCCTGTCTGATCACCACCGTGCCGACGTCGAAGGGCCCGACAACCCCCGAGGTGATCGCCACCATCGAGAGGGGGGCGCCGTTGTAGGGGCCAGCCAGGTAGATCTTGCCGGGCACGTAGGTGAGAATCGGGCCGACTCCCGCTCCGACCAAGGTCCTGCCGATCTGTGATGCCGCGGGGCAGGAAGGATTATCGAGCTCTTCCTGGCCGCCGTGGATGCCGGTGCGAGAGCGCGCTTGCGCGATCGCCGACCCAGGGCAGTAGGGGATCCCGGCGAGCTTGCCGGTGATCCCCGGGGGCAGCTTGATCGAGAAGTGGGTGAACTCCTGTTCGCCATCGGTTCGCGAGAGGCGCAGGTTGAAGTCAGAGAAGCGCCCGGCGGCGTTGTTGAGGGTGCCGGCCTGCAGGTCGGGATGGAAGGGCGGGGTGTTCCCCGAGGGACAGCGCCCTCCGTCGAATCCGCGTTCGATGTTGAAGGTCGCGGCACGCTCGACGATTTCATTCGGAGCCGGGCTATTCGGATTCGAGGCAGACCAGGGCACGAACCTCGCCTCGGCGGTGTAGGTGCCGCAGGTGGGTGGCGTCACCAGCGGCGCCCTACCCCCCTCTCGGAAGTGAAGCTTGAAGGAGGAAAACGGCTGTTGGGGCAGGTTGTCGAAGGTGGTGGTGAGCCGGCCTGTCCGGGGGTCGGGTCGCACGACTCCCGCCTGCTTGATCAGGATGCCTCGCTCCGGGATGCGGGCGACCATGTAGAGGGCGAGGAGCGAGTCGAAGGGGTTGTCGTGAGGAGAGGCGACATAGAGCGCGCCCACCGCTTCCTCTTTGAGCAGCGGCGTAGATACGCGCACATCGCCGATCCGCGAGGCATTGGGACAGCCCGCTCCCGATTCTGAGAAAGCCGTCTCGCTTGCGTATTGGGCAGGCGAACATCCCACCAGGCCTTCGCCCTGGGAGGGATTGACCGTCATCCCCTCCGGCAGGGTCACTTCGACCTTCTTCGGCTGCCCTTCGGCGATCGCGTCTTTGGCGAGCAAGCCCGAATTGGGCATCGTCAGTTCGAAGTCGAAGCCGCTCGGATTGGCCGCCAGCTTGCTGGTCGGAGCTCCGGCCACCTTCGGGTCGAAGGGGACCTGATTGCAGGCGTGTTGGGCATCGCCCTCGAAGGAGGATTTGTCGATCACACTTCCGATCGGCACCAACCACGGTTCGATTTCAGCGTCGAAGTCGAGTGGGACGTCGCAGGCAACGGGCTGGCGGAAATAGGGGGTTTCGGAGAGTCCGGGCGGACGCTCGCAAGGGTAGGGGTGAAGCGGATCGACGCAGCCCTTGCCGCGGGCGTTGTCATGACGCGGGTCGCCTGGCGTACCCCAAAAGGTGACCGTGCTGGAGAGGAACTGGGCGAGCTGGGTCGTGTTGCGGATCTTGGCGATGATCCGATACTGATCGTCGGGATCGACGGCGGTGTCGATGATCACCGGAACGCCTAGGACCGTGAAGCCGAAGCGCGCCGGCTCGCCCGGGGCGGGCGGCAGGTTGAAGACCGGCGCCGGGATGCGCTCCAGGCCCGCGGTGGTGGTTTCGATAAAGGTGACCGCGGCGGCGCCAATCGCACTCTCATCCGGACAGTACTTTAGGACGTTAGTGAAAGTTGGCATATCGCACTGGGCCATCGCCGTAGCGTTTCCGACAAGGCCCGCCGGCAGTGGGAAGCGCAGGTTGCGCGGCATCGCCGGCTGTTCAATCCTTTGCGCGTTCACAAATTGACCCGAGTTGAGCGCGACGGTGGTGGTGAACTGGAAGGGATGACGCCCCGCTTTGACCGCGGATGCGCCGCCCTCTTCTTCGATCCGGGCCGAGAAGTGTTCGAAGCCGAAGGGGGTTTTCTCGGGAGTCACCTTGACCTGCTGAGTCGTCGAGGCCGCAGGCGCGTTGGCGCCCGAAACGCTCACTTTGCCCGAGGCGCCCTGCACGGGAGGTTCGCCGGTCAAGCTGACATGGATTCGCACTTCAATCGACTCGAACGAAGAGACCTTGCCCTCGAATTCGCAGGAGACGAGGTCGCTTGCCTCTACGTCACATTCGATCGAGCCCAGCGGTGCCGTGAGAGCTGGGCCAGCCGTGGCCTCGACACCCGTGGCTTCAACGCCCTCAGGCAACTCGTCGACGATCTTCACCGGTTTCACTGGTTTTCCGTCGGTTTCCACCGGTGCGTCGCCAAGGTTGGTCAACGTAACGGTCAACTGACCGCTGCCACCCGGACTGAGAACCTTGTTCGTGAAGCTGCCGAGTGGGCCTGCTTGGAAGAGTTCGATCGGAGGAACACCTCGGCCGGGAACCCGCACAGTGAACGGTTCGACTCCGATCGGCCCGCCGCTGACTTCGACTGCGCTCGTGCCGTAGGCGGCCTCGAGGATCGCTTCCAGCTGTGCCGCGGTTTGGCTGGCGGGGAAGCCATAGACGAATTCGCATATCAGCGACCCATTGCCGCCGGTCGTGCCGAGGCAGCCGACCGCTTTGCCGCCAATGTCGATACGCGCCGCTGCTTGGCCGGACCCTTCGCTGGGAACAACCTTGATTTCCTGCAGGTTGTCCCCGGCTTTCCACATGTTGGCGGGTCGGGAGCCCGGCAGGACCTGCCACCAAGGGGAGGGTTCCGCCGAGGCTGAGCCGGCAAAGAGCAGGCCGCAGAGCACCATCGCGGTGCCGGTGAGGACGATGAGGCGGAGTAGGCGCTTGTGCATTCTCGGGGTCTCCTTGCTTGCGTCTGAGCGGGTACGAGTGCTGGGTCGGGTCTGCCTCATCCAGCCGCCCCCCCGTGATTGCGATTCGCTCGCTTCGCGGCGCGGTGCTTGCGCTTGTGCTGTCGCGGCTTTTTGCGCGAGACGCAACGTGAGCCGCCGTTGCGGGTAACCCGCCGTTTGCTGGCCGGGCAACGCTCCGAGGGGACGTTGCCGGCACCCTGAAAGCTGGCGCTTGTCGGGGTCGGGTCGTTGGGCGACATCGGCGCCGGTAGGCAGGCTTCGCCCTGGCATTCGGTGCGGGGAGAAAGTTTCGCGACGACGCCGTCGACGCGAGCGTCATAAATGTCGCGCTCCTCGTCGGTATCGAGTACCGAGAGCTTCGCCGCGGTGGTGAAGAAGACGTCGTCCCCGGTTGCGCTCGCGTCGAGGAAGACCGACTCGTTTTCCGCGGTACCCGAAGAGACGAGCGAGACACAGCCGTCGCCCGAGCGGGCGATCGAAGGGCCGCCCGATGAGGTCGTGCAATCCCCCACTCCAGTCGGCTCGTACTCATAGACATCCCAGCTACCGTTGGAGTCCGCGGGGACCAACGCGTCGAAGGCGTGAAAGAAAACGCGGCCGCTGTCGAAAACCACACGGGGGTGATAGAATGTCAGGTTGATGCTTGCGGCAGGCGGCTGGGGAAGGTTGGCCGCGACGAGGCGCTGGAACCAGAGCCCAAACGGGTCGGCAGGATTAATGCCTTCCCCAACGGCTGTGCGCGTCCCGTTCGGCGAGGCGCCGGAGGGGTTGCACGAGAGGCAGGCCAGTTCCTCGGCAACGGCGTCATAGCGAAAGACCTGCTCGAGCGGTTTGCCGCTGGCGGCGTCCAAATTGTCCTGACCCGAGAGGCTGCGCTCTGACATAAAAGAGAGGTAGCGACCACTGGGCGAGACGTAGGTGGTCAATCCCAATTCGTCCGAAGTGATCCCACTCCAGTCTTGCGAATCATTTTTTGAAAGTGTCGCGATGAATCTGTTCCCCTCGTCTTTCGTCCAGACGTAGAGGTTGGGCTCGTCCGCCTTCGCGGAGTCGTCGAGCTGGTTCGGCGTCTGGTCGAGCACGCCTTTCGCGACGAAGTAGATCTTGCTGCCGTCTGCGCTGAGACCAGGGGCGATCGTCTGCACGTCGGCGCTTTCCCCAGAGTCCTCGGCCGAGACGCTGATGTCGGTCAGCGTCGCGCATCCCGAAGGAACGCTTCCGAGCGGCAGCTCACAGCGGTAGAGGTCGCGTCCTTCGGGGCTTGCGTCCGCGGTCAGCTGCTGGGAGTCGGTGAAGAAAACCACGCTGCCATCGGCGCTCGCCCCTTGGTAGATCGGTTCGACTCCGCCGAGGCCGCTGCCTCCCTGCACGATGTCGAGGGACACCGTTTCTTCTGCCGCCGTGTCGCGCAGGTAGAGGTGGTTGTTGTCGTTTGCGGTCCAGAAGACACGTGAGCCGTCCCGGGAGATCGCGGTTCGCGCGACCCTCACGCCGGGGCTACGATAGTGCCCGATCCCCCCAGCACGCACAACCGCGCCCCCATCACTCATCGGCAACTTACTGACTGGGTGAAGTTGGCCATCGTCCCACTCATAGAGCGCGCCAATGTCGTCCCCAGGAAAGAGTGGGACTTCGGATTTGATCACCACACGACTAAGGTCTGGCGTGCCGCCGGCGATCGTGACCGCACCCACCACGTTGCTCTGTTTCCCGCCAAATTCCGTTCCCGGTGGCACGTTGGCGAATCCTTCTTTGGCGGTCACCAGCGGGGTGTAGGTGGCCGGTTCGGTGTTCTCGCGCAAATAGGGGGCCCGTTCCGAGGCTTCCGGGGAGAACAGCGTCACGCTGCGCGGATCGAGCAGCGCCTTGGAGAGGTCGGTGTTGAAGAGCTTATATTCGCCGCCGTTGCCAACCGCCAAGCCCGCGGCGAATTCATGCGGCGGGGTGATGTCCTTCGAGTGCCAGCCCCCGACGGTGCGCCGGGCGAGCGTCGAGACGGATTCGAACATGCGGGTGCCTTCCGGATCGGCTTCGAAGGAACCGTTGGTGATGTAGGTGATGCCATTGCCGTCCGCGGCGGCCTGAATTTGACCGGTGTTGACCCCTTCCAATCTCGCACCCTGCTTGTCGGACGGTGTCACCATCTCCCAAGCCCGGGAGTCGGGCAGCTGGAAGCCGAGCCCACTGACCTGGGTCGTGAAGGTTCGATCGGGACCCTCGGTTGCGCCAAAGGAGTTCTCCGCGACGATCCGATAGTGGTAGACGGCGCCAGGATCGAGGCCGAAGACCGCCTCGGAGACCGCGACCGATACGTGGCCCGCCGGTAGTTGCCCGTCGCCGAGCGGGACGCTCGCGCAGGCGCTGACCGAGCAGCTTTCGCGGCCATACTCGAAGCGGTAGGTGGTTGCGGCTGTGTCGGGGTTGATCTGGCCGCGAAAGGTGGCCGAGTTGGACGTTACGTCGATTATCGAGGTCGACTTGATGGCCGGCGGGCCTTCGACGATTTCTTCCCCGAAGATACGGACCTGGGAATGGTCCTCTGGCCCATTGTCGCCGGTGTAGAACTGGAACTCTTCTCCCCCGCCAACGATCGCTAGCCCCTGCGCGGCGGGGCCGAGGTGTCCGTCTTCTTCAGGCTGTCCGAAGTACCGGACCACATTGCCATCGCTATCGAACTTCTTGACCCACGTATCGGTGAAGTTCGTCTCGAGCACGTACACGTCACCGTTGGCTGGGTCTACACCAACGCCCACTTGGAACCGGGGGAAACCCGATTCCAGGGGCACGTCTGTCTGATAGGTGGTAGCGGCGGTAACGGGAAATTCATCGGGAGTGAACCTGCCGACGCTCCCATTAAAGTCGCTGTTATCCACGTAGATGGCGCCGCTGGACGTGACCGCCAGGTTGCCCGGCCCGGTCGCCGCAAAAGTTGTCAAAGGTGCACCGGTCGCGGTATAGACCGAAACGGTATTGCCACTCAGGTCGCTGATGTAAATAGCGCCGTTGACATCGACAGTAACGCCGGTAGCCTTCCCGATGCCAGCGATTTCGTTCGTTCCCGCGCCTGGCCCCGCACCGAATTCGGCCGGTTCCCCATCGGCCCGAAAAGCCTCGACTGCGTTTTCTTCTGTCACGTAGACAACGTGGGTGTTCGAGTCAACAGCGACCTGGGCAGTGTTGAGTTCAGTACTGATGGACAGGCCTTCGATCTTGTTGCCTTCGATGTAGGGAGCGGTCCCCGTGAAGTCGAGGGGCGTCCCATCTTCTTCGAACTTGTAGAGAGCGTCGGCTTCGCCGTCGAGCACGTAGACGACGCCAGTCTGCTGATCGACGGCAACGCCGCTGATCCATTCGAAATCGGTGGATTCGGTTCCGTCGGGGCCGAAGTTGGCGTAATTTTCGGTCACCTGCGGTTTCGCCATGGCGCCTGGAGCCGCGAGCGCCATCAGCGCCATCAGGGCCAGCAGTAGGAACATGCCGAAGCCACGGCTCGTGACCCCGACCATGCTCGATCCCGCAGACGATGCCCTCGCGTGGCTTCTCACAAAGCTCTCCTTGTCCCGTGAGCCCCTCTGCCCGCCGCTTCCCTTTGCGGCTTCCTCGAGGCTCGGTTATGTCCCTGTGGCGTCGTTGCTCAAACGAGCTGGTTCCCTTAACTGACACTTGGGTTCCTAAACGACGTGGCCAAAGATAAACAGACGAGTTTGGCTTTGTCAAGGAACAAAGCTGGTATTGCTATTTGCAGGGACTTTTCGGTCCCGGAGCCGAGAAAGGCTGCGAGTTATTCGATCAGTTCGCGCACTTGGCGCTCGACCTGGTTCTGCTGCCGGGGGGTGATGGCGCCTTCGGGGGGAAGGTTGGGGAGGTCGATCGTCTCCCCCTGGCGGAAGCGGTCGAGGACGCGGGGGTCGATGTAGGAGCTGCGGCAGACGGCGGGGGTGTTGCCGAGGCGCTCGGCGACGCGTTTGATCGCCGCTCGGATTGCGCTCTCGGCTCTTCCCTTCGAGTCGGGTGCGCCCTCGCGGGCGAGCTCGACCGCAGCGAGGACGGTGCCGTGCCAGGTGCGGAAGTCCTTGGCGGAGAACTCCTCGCCGGCCTTCTCGTGCAGGTAGTCGTTGACCTCCTCGGAGCGGACGTCGTGCCAGCTGCCGTTCTCGCGATAGACGAGCAGGTCGTCGGGGCCGCTACGGCGACGGCGCATCGCCTCGATCGCCGCCCTCACTTCCGGGTCGCAGATCGACTGCACGCGGCGCTGGTTGCTCTTCGCCGGGAAATCGAAGACGATCTCCTCGCCCTCGATCGAGACGTGCTCGCGCAGGACCGTCGCGGCCCCGTAGCTCTCGTTGGTCTCGGCGTACTCCTCGCCGCCGATGCGGAAGAAGCCGAGGTCGAGCAGGCGCACCGCACAGGCCAGTGCCCGCTCACGCGGCATGCCCTCGCGGGCGAGGTCTTTTTTCACCGCGCGGCGCAGCCGCGGCAACTCGGCGGCGAACTCACGCATCGAGGCGAACTTGCGCTGCGCCGCCCGCAGGTGCCAGCGCTCGTGGTAGAGGTACTGCTTGCGACCGGCTTCGTCGTAACCGGTCGCCTGGATGTGACCGTAGGGGTCGTCGCAGATCCAGACTTCCCGCCAGGCCGGCGGGATCGCCAAGCCGCGGATCCGCTCCAGGGTGTCCTCGTCGCTGACGCGACCGCCCTCGGGGTCGACGTAGCTGAAACCGCCGCCGCGTTTCCTGCGAGTGATCCCGGGGCCCGAGCAGTCCGAGCGCCTCAGTCGCCCTCGCGGGCGAGGACCGGGTCCGCTCATTCAGGCGCCCGGCTTCAGCACGACCTTGATTGCGCCGTCTTCCTTTTTCTGGAACATCTCGTAGGCGCCCGGCGCCTCGGCCAGCGGCACCCGATGGGTGGTGAGATCGTCGACCCCGAGTGGGTCCTCGTCGCCTTCGAGCAGGGGCAGGATCTCATCGGTCCAGCGCCGCACGTGGGCTTGGCCCATTCGCACCTGCACGCCCTTGTCGAAGAGCTGCATCATCGGCATCGGGTCGACCATGCCGCCGTAGACCCCGGAGATCGAGAGGGTGCCGCCGCGGCGGACGCTGTCGATCGCCGCGAGCAGGGCGGCCATGCGATCGGTGCCCGCTTTTTCGATCAGCTTGGCGGCGAGCTCGTCGGGCAGCAGGCCCGCCATCGCCTGCGCCATCTTGCCGGCGGGGGCGCCGTGCGCCTCCATCCCGACCGCCTCGATGACGCTGTCGGGGCCGCGCCCGTCGGTCCGCTCGCGCAGCACCGTGGAGATGTCGTCGTGTTGCTCGAAATCGATCGTCTCGACCCCGTGGCGACTCGCCATCTCGAGGCGCTCCGGCACCCGGTCGATCCCGAAGACCCGCTCGGCTCCCCTATGTAGAGCGATGCGGGCGCTCATCTGGCCGATCGGACCGAGACCGAAGACGGCGACGCTGCCGCCCTGCGGGACAGCCGCGTACTCGACCGCCTGCCAGGCGGTGGGCAGCACATCGGAGAGGAAGAGGTAACGCTCGTCGGGAGCGCCGTTCTCAGGCACCTTGATCGGGCCGAAGTGGGCCTGGGGCACGCGCAGATATTCGGCCTGGCCGCCCGGCACCTCACCGTAGAGTTTGGTGTAGCCGAAGAGCGAGGCGCCCTTTTCCTCCCCGCGCACCTGGGTCGTCTCACACTGGGCGTAGAGCTGTTGGTTGCACATCCAGCAATCGCCGCAGGAGATGTTGAAAGGAATCACCACCCGGTCGCCCGCTTTGATGTGGGTCACCTCGGGGCCGACCTCCTCGACGATCCCCATCGGCTCGTGTCCGAGCACGTCGCCCTCTTCGATGAACATCCCCAGCACCTCATAGAGGTGAAGATCCGAGCCGCAGATCGCGGTCGAGGTGATGCGGACGATCGCGTCGGTCGGCTCTTCGATCTTGGGATCGGGCACCTCGTCGATCCGGACGTCGCGTTTGCCATGGAAAGTGAGTGCCTTCATCGTCGGTCCTTTGCTTGAGAGGGTCGGTTTCTGCCGCTACCCCGCCTGAGCCGAGCTAAAAGCGAGCGCGGTCGGAAACGAGGACGGGGACGCCGCGGTGTGGGACGAGGGCGGTTCCGCGCATGACCATGCGCTCGCGCCGGGGCCAGAGCGGCCGCAGCCGCAGCTTCCGCAGCACCGTCGGCACCACCACCGCGGCCTCGGTGCGAGCGAGCGCTTCGCCCAGGCAGCGTCGGGCGCCGCCGCCGAAGGGCAGGTAGACCGGCGGCGGCTCCCCGGCGTCGAGCCAACGCCGGGGCCGAAAGGCATCGGGCCGCTCGAAGAAGCGCGGGTCGCGCTGGATCAGCGGCAGGGGAAGCATCGTGTTGGTGCCGGCCGGCAGCTCGAACTCGCCGATCCGCAGCGGCTCGCGCAGGCGTCGCAAAACCGCCAGGGCCGAGGGACGCAGGCGCAGGCTCTCGGAGAGGACCGCCTCGCGCAGTGGCGAGCCGGCCGGCGCCGCCAGGTAGTCCTCGGCCGGCTCCGGGTGGCGCGCCAAGACGTCGAGCATCCAGGCCAAGGCGATCGAAGGCGGCTCCTGCGCCGCCATCAGCAGCGTCTCGATCTCATCGAGCATCTCCGCGACGGAGGGCCGCGGGTCAGTCGCGAGCAGGCAATCGATCACGTCGTCGCCTCCGCCGCCGCCCTCGGGCCGCGACTCGATCTCCGCCGCAAGCTCGCGCCGCAGCGGCGCACGGCGGTGCTCGAACAGGGCCGCGACGCCGGCGCCGAGCGGTCCTTCCCCTTCCCCCGGCGGCGGCAGCGGCGGGTTGCCCGGCACCCGCAGCAGCGCCCCCAGGGCATCGACGAGCCGCTCGGCCCGCGCCTCGTCCTCGACGCCGAGCAGGAGGCGGACGAAGACGTCGTCGACCAAGGTCCGCAGGCGGGAGAGCAGCCGCAGGGGGCGACGGCGCGGCCAACGCGCGACGTGCCGCGCGGCGATCGCCGCGATCGCCGCTTCTCGCGTGGCCATCACCTCGGGGGAGAAGGTCGCCGCGAGGCCGGCCCGGTGGCGGCGGTGAACCTCGCCGTCGCCACCGAGAACCGAGCGCGACGAGGCCATCGGCAGGACCGCCCGGCGGGCCTCGCCCGCTTCGGCGCGCTCGGGATCCGCGCCGAGCAACTCGACGACGGCCTCGGGATCGGCGACGACGACCGCCTCGCCGGCAAAAGCGAGGCGCAGCGTGAAGACGTCGCCGTAGCGCCGCTTGCACTCGGTGAGGACCCCGAGCGGGTCGCGCCCGAAGCGCACCGTCGCCGGCAGCACCGCCTCTTCGGGACCGGGCGGCAACCCGGCCCGGGGCCGACTGAGCTGGGCGGTGCTCAATCGTCCGCCGAGCCCGGTTCGGCCATTTCGCGGTGTTTCTCCGCCTTGAGGCCGTCGGGCAGGACCCGACCGGCGGCGACCTGGGCTTTGTTCTTGAAGGCGCCGGCGACGACCTTCTCCTTGTCTGCCATCAGGGCGTCGTATCCCTGACGCGCGACTTCGGCCGGGTCGTCCTTTTCGCCGGCGCCCACTTCGGTGTCCTCCATCCCGGCGCGTTCGAAGAACTCTGTCTCGGTCGCGCCCGGCATCAGCGAGGTGACCGCGATGTCGGTGTCCTTCAGCTCGTTGCGCAGGGCAAGCGCGAAGGACTGGACGAAGGACTTGGAAGCGTTGTAGACGGCCTGGAAGGGGCCGGGCATCGTCGAGGCGATCGAGGAGGTGAAGAGGATCCGCCCCGCGTCGCGCTCGACCATGTCGGCCACCACCAGCTTGCAGAGGTGGACCGTCGAGCGCACGTTGAGATCGATCAGCTTGAGCTCGTCGCTCAGCTCTGTTTCGGTGGCGAAGGCCCCACCGGCGCCGATGCCGGCGTTGAGGGCGAGCGCATCGACCGGGCGACCGGTCTGCTGGATGTGGCGGTAGAGCTCGATCACCCCTGCTTCCGTCGCCAGGTCGACGCGGTGGGCTTCCACGCTCGCGCCCGTGCCCTTCAGCTCCTCGAGCGCGGTGCCAAGCTCCGCGTCCTCGGCCGCGATCAGCAGATCGAAGCCTTCCTCCGCGAAGACCTTGGCCAACTCGAAGCCGATCCCGCTGGAGGCCCCCGTCACCACCGCGAGCCCTCTGTTCTCTTCCGTTGTCATCGAATCCCTTTCTTCGTCGTTCATGAGGCGACGCCGAGCGGCACCTCGGGCCGGTTCCAGCTCTCGGCCATGCGCTCGGCGGCCTGGCGCTCCTCGGCGACGATCTCCTCGGCGGCAGTGACCACGCCGTCGTCGCCGGCCCGTGCAGCGATGCGCTTCAACAGCTCGTAGGCGGCGATCTCGAGCTGCTCGAAGGCGAAGGCGAAGCCGGCGAGCTTCGTGGTCGAGTCGGGCTGCGCGCCGAAGAAGGCGGAGAGGTTGAGGCCGCCGGCCTTCAACGCCGCGTCCTTGAGCAGGGAGGGGCTGCCACCCCGCTGCTCGAGCAGGCCGCCGATGCGCTCGCGGTGGCGCTGGGTCTGCTCGAGGTGCTTGCGGAAGTCCCGCTCCAGGTGCTCGTCATCGACCCGCTTGGCGCCGGCTTCCAGCAGCTCTTCGGCCTGCCCCTCCAGGGCGTGCGCATCGCGCAGGTAGGAGAGCAACGTGTCGCCGAGCCGGTCCGGCTCGACCGCGGCGAGCGAGGCCTCGACCGCGACGTCGAAGCAGCGCTCCAGGCGCACCGCCATCTCCCCCTCCTCGGCCGCGATGGCGGCCGCCATCCGTGCCGTCTCCTCGTCGCCGGTCCGCTCGGCCAAGCGCTTGAGCAGCTCGTAGGCGGCCAGCTCCATGTGCTCGTAGGAATAGGCGTGCATCGTCAGCTTGCCCGGCGTATCCGGCTGGGAAGCGGCGAAGGCGACCATCCCCCAACCGCCGGCCGCACCAGCCGCGTCCTTCAGCTTCGAGGGCTTGCCGCCGAGCGCTTCGAGGCGCTCGCGCACGCGCCGCTCCTGATCTTCGGTCTCGACAAGATGCTGTTCGAAGGGCTGCGCGAGGCGCTCGTCGCCGGCGATCTTGGGCGCGGCCCGGAGCTGCGCCAGCGCCTGCTGCTCGATCGAGTGCACGTCCGCCAGGTACTTGACGAGCTGCTCGTCGCGATCGCGGTCCCATTGGCGGGCGCCGACGCCGGTCTTCACGTCTTCGGCCCTGGCGGCGGCGCTGTCCTCTTGAAGCGGCGGCGTATCGGCGCCCTCGCCCCCGCGCATGCCCGCGAGCAGCTCTTCCAGCGCTTCCACAGCGCTGTGACGCGGCTCCCAACCGAGCTCCTCACGAGCCCGCTTGGAGGACATCAGCGGCACGTTCAACGCCATGTCGAGCCAGCCCGGAGGCGTCGGCTGCAGCCGCAGTTGCCAGCTCAGGTCCGCCAGGCGCCGCACCAGCTTGGCTGGGACGGGGAAGCTGCGGACCCCGAGTCGCTCGGCCATCTCCTCGGGGCTGAGCGGCGGCTCGGCGGCGATGTTGAAGGCGCCGTCGACGTCGGCCAGAACCGCCCGCAGGTAGGCCCGCCCGACGTCCTCGGAATGAACGGCCTGGAAACGCAGCCGGTCGATCCGGGGCAGGGCGAGCAGGAAGCCGCGGCGGAGCAGGAAGTTGGGCAGGAACGGGCCGACGAAGAGGCGGCGGATCTCGGTCGCCGCCTCGTCCTTGAAGATCAGGGCGGGACGGAGCCGCACGACGCGCGTCTCGGGATTGGCGGCTTCGAAGCGGTCCAGCTGGTGCTCCACCGCCACCTTGTGCCGCGAATAGAAGGAGGTTGGGGTGCCCTCGACGGGCCAGCTCTCATCGACCTCGTGGTCCTTGGGCCCGCGCGAGTAGGCCCCGACCGAGGAGGCGTAGACGAGCTTCGGCACGCCGGCGGAGGCGACTGCCTCGAAGACGCGCCGGCTTCCCTCGATGTTGATCCGCTCCAGGGTGACGGCATCGCGGGAGGGCTGGATCGCCCAGGCCAGGTGAATCACCGCGTCGGCGCCCGCGAAGATCGGCTCGAGGTCGGCGCTGAGGATGTTCGCCTCGACCCACTTCGTCTTCGGCGGCGACCAGGTCGGCTCGCGCCGGGCCAAGCCGATGATCTCATCGATCTCCGGGCTCTCGCTGAGAGCCTTGACTGTGCTGGTGCCGACGTTCCCAGTCGCGCCGGTGACGACTACCTTCATCTTGTTCTCGCCTTCCGTTTGGCTCGTGGTTCGGAGCTGGCGAGGAGTGAGCGGCGAGCCGCTCCCCTGGGCCTCTGCGCCTGTCTACCCCCCGCGGCTCAGGCAAAACGCGCGAGCGCGAGGAGATAAATTCGTCAGCGGCGAGGCAGCTGCGACGCGCCCAACGTGTCCATGCTGTGCGCTTGCCCGCGCGCGCGTCCACCCATCGAACGCAGGGCCTCGAGAGTGTGGGTGAGAGAAGGCGCCGCTCGCACCGTCGTCGTCTCGGTTCTCACCTTTCTCTCCCGCGGCACATCCGAGATATACCCCCCTGCGGACATCGTCGAAACATGACTTGGAGCAAGCGTTGAGAAGGAAGAAGGTCGAGGTCGAGGAGCTGCTGGCGGCGGTCGCCGAGGCCGTCGACGACGGGTTCTGTCCCGCCTCGCAACTCCCCTCGCGCTTCCCGAAGCTCAGCCACCGCGACCTAGTGCGGCTGCGGGGACGAGCGGCGCGGCGCGGCCTCCTGCTAGAGCGACGCGGGCCCGACGGCCAGGTCTATGTGGCCTTGACCGGCGAGGGCTGGGAGGCGCTGCGCTCTTCGCGCACCTTCTCGCCTTCGACGAACCAGACCCGGCGCCCGTCCGGGTAGATCGCGGCCGGGCCGTCGTCACGATGGCGCTTGCCTTCGCGGTACCACTTCTCGGTCCCGTTGACGTAGACACAGGCGGGTCCGCCCTCGCGGTGGCGGACGCCGTCGACGTAGTACTTGACCGAGCCGTTGGCGTGGATCACGGCCGGGCCGTCCGCACGATGCAGTCGACCGTGGCGAAACCATTCCTCGCGACCGCTCGGGAAGACCCGGGCGGGGCCGCCGACCCGGTGCAGCTCCCCACCCTCGTCGCGCCACTCGATCACTCCGTCGATTCCCAGCCGCCCCTCGTCGCCACCGCTCGTCACGCGACGTTTCTACCCGCTCGCAGAAGCAGGCAACGCTCAGGCGGCCAGCGAGAGGTCACTTCGCGAGGCCAGCTCGACGAGCTCGCCCTGCTCCGCGTAGACGGGCTCGAAGCTCGCCACGGAGACCGCGAGGAAGCTGTAGCCGCAGGGGCAGACCTCGCGCTCGAAGTCATCGAGCTCGTCGACGACGAGCTCGGATTCCTCGGCGCAGCCTGAGCAGAGAACGGTGACCTGCCACATGACTCGATGGTTGCGCGGCCGCCGGACGGAGCGCTCAGACGCGCTCGCGGATCGCCCTGATCAGCTCGACGTCGAGCGGGGCGACCGAGGCGATCCGTTCGGGCAGGACGAGCAGCGCGCCGGCGTCGGCATCGAGGTCGCGCTCCTCGCTCGGTCGGCCTTCCAGCTCGACCACCAGCTTGCCCTCGACGTTGGCGTTCTTCTCGGCCAGGTAGCGATAGAGGCCCTCGCGGGCGGGAAAGACGGCGAGCCCGGCGCGGCGCGTGTGGTCGATTTCCCCGTCGCCGAGACAGGTCGGGCAGGTCTCGCGGAAGCGCACCCGCCCCTGGCAGGCGGGGCAGTCGGCCCTGCCGCCCGTCTCCATGCAGGAACGGCAGCGGTAGAGGACCGTGCCCGCGCCACCGCACTTGTCGCAGCGCCCGTGGTCGGGGCCACCCCACGGTTCGGTGAACTGGCACTCGGGATCGAGCAGCCTTTCGGGGTCGGCGTCGGCCGAGCAGCAGTGGAAGTAGGTGCGGCCGTTTTCAGCCATGCTCAGCGTTAACCACGATTCGGTCGCTCCAAACCTCCGCCACCGCCTCCCAGGGGATGCCGCGGCAAGCCTGCACGGGTCCGCGCAGGCGGCGCAGCAGGGCGCGGCGGCCGAGCAGCAGCTCGTCGAATACCAAGGTGTCCCGCTCCCAATGGGCACGCGCCTCGAAGACATGCCCCAGCGACCGCCCGGCGGAGTCGACGACCCGGAGCCCGATCAACTGACTGAAAGCCCACGGCTGCTCCGGGCGGGATCGACGGGGAGATCCGCCTAGTTCCACGGCAACCTCCTGACCAGCCAGCGCTCAGGATTGTCGCCGCCGCCCAAGCCGAGCTCTTCGGCCTTGCCGCGCAAGATCACCGAGGCGCCGATTTCATCGACCTCCTCCCAGGGGATGCGCAGGGCGTTGGCGCCCCAGCGCTCGGGTCCCGAGAGCCGGCGTGCAAGGCCGCGAAGGCGGACTGGGAGGCGGCGCGGATAGAGGCCCTCGCCGACGAGCAGGGCGGTGATCCGCGGCGGGTTGCCGCGCAGCTCGATGTCGTCGACGCGCCCGCAGCGCCGCCCTTCGGAGTCGAGGATCTGCTCGTCGAGCAGACGATGGGCGACGGAGCGCGGCTCGCGGTTCACCCGCCACCCCCGTTGGTCGCCAGCAACAGCGGCACCGCGGCGAGCGCGAGAACGATGATCAGGGCGAAATAGGCCCAGCCGAGCGTGCGGGAGATCGGGCCGTTGGCGTGAGTGCCCATGAAGGAGCGGTCGCCGGCGATCAGCAGCACCGGCAGGTAGGTCATCGGCAGGGCGACGACCGCGAAGACGACGGAGTACTCGGTGATCTCGACCGGGTTGATCCCGCTCAGCACGACCAGCATCGCGAGAAAGAGAAAGACGAGCCAGGAGGCGGTAAAGCGGGGCGCTTTCTTGGGCCCGCGGTAGCGCCCCCACTCCCAGCCGAGGAACTGGGCGAGGTTGTAGGAGGCGGAGAAGCTCGAGTCGACGGCGGCGCCACCGACGCAGAACATGATCCCACCGAGCGCGAGCAGCAGGCCGGTCTCGCCGTAGGCGTTCTGGGCGGGCAGGGCAGCGGTGCCGAGATCGCCGGGTTCGACCCCGAGCGGGTGGAAGAGATACCCCGAGACGACGATCAGCGAGCAGGCGAGGACGCCGCCGAGCGCGTAGCCGATGATCGCGTTGAGCCGGTTCTCCGTCAGGCTCGACTCGTCCCAGTGCTCCTCGACCGCGCCCGACGAGTAGAAGTGGACCTCGTAGGGCATCAGCGCCGCGGCGAAGACGCCGACGACGAAGTAGAGATAGAGCGTCGAGCTGCTCAGCGAGGGAACGAAGCCGTGCGCGACGGCCCCCCAGTCCGGCCCCTGGTTGATCGCGGTGGCGACGAAGACGATCATCAGCAGGCCGCAGTAGCCGAAGAGGCGCTCGATGCCGCCGAAGGGAAGCAGGGCGACGACGATGACGAGGCCGATCGCGGCGAGCACCACGAAGAGGCTGAACTCGGCGTCGAAGAGGAGCTGCAGGATGATGGCGAGGCCGCCGAGCTCGGCGGCGACGGTGAGCAGGTTGACCACGGTGCTGGCGACGAGCGCGGTGAGGCCGAGGCCGAAGCCGAGGCGCATCCGGATCACGTCGAAGACCGGCCGGCCGGTGACCGCCGCGACCCGTCCGCACATCTCGGCGTAGACGGCGATCCCGAGCGTCCCCAGGGCCACCGCCCAGAGCAGGTCGTAGCGGAAGAGCGCTCCGGCCTGGGTGTTGAAGACGATGTCGCCGATGTCGAGGAAGCCGCCGAGCGCGGCGATGATCCCGAGCGCGATCTTGAGGATCGATTTCACCCGGCATCGCCGCCCAGGCGTTCGACCAGCGCCTCGGCCTGCGCTTCGACTTCACCCATGTGCTGTTCGACCAGGGCGCCGTGGCGCTCGTCGCCGGGAAACGTCTGCAGCTCGGAGAAGAGGTCGGCCAGCTCCGTGGCGACCTGCACCGCGGCGTTGCGCTCCGGCCGTACCTGCGGGGACGGTTCGGCGTCGGCGAGCTTTTCGGCCTCGTGCTCGGCTTCGCCGCCGAGCGTCTTGGCCATCACCCGGGCGTAGGTCGACTTGGTCGCGTCGCGGGCGACGCCGTTGGCGACGAGCTGCCCCTGCGCCGCCAGGGCGGCGATCGATTCGACGCCGCGGGTGAGCTCGTCGCGGCTGAGGTCCCCGCAACCGGAGAGGAGGATTAGGGAGACGCCGAGTGCCACCGCTGTCGCGGCAACCCCTGGGCGGCGCCTCCGGCTTTGCACGTCGGCCCCTACTTACGACTCTTCGTAGGGGTCTTTCTCCCCGGCCAGCTTCAATGATCCGTCCTTGACGTCGGAGAAGTGGCGTTCCTGGATCGGCAGCGCCCACTCGACCAGCTCGGAGATCTCGCTCTCCCCCGCCGACTCGTTGAGCTTGCCGAGCACAGCCCAGTGGCCAACCTCGCCCGCCTCGGCCATCGTCAGGAACTCGAAACCGTCGAGGCCATCGGACTCGCCACCGAGGTAGGTCGACATCATTTCCGTCGCCTCGCCCTTGGTTTCCTGGGCCTTTTCGAGGATCGCGGTCTTCTTGCCGTCGCGCGCATCGGCCACCTCGGTGCAGCGGCGCTCGGTCTCCTCCGCCTCGTCGCGCATTCGCTGCAAGCCGGCGACGATCTCCTCGTCCTCGACCATGCCCTCGACTTTTTCGGTGGCGCCCTGGGCGGCCTGGGCCAGACCCAAGACCTCCGCCAGCTTCTCCTCCAAGGTCGTCAGCTCAGCCACTTTTCAGTCCTCCTTCTCGGGAAATTGACTCAAGCGCTGCTCTCATACCCCCGCCCCGCTCGGCACAAAACAGGCGACTCGGCGCCCCGCGAAAGGACGAGAGGCCGCCGTTTGCCCGCGGGGACTCGGGGTAACCCGCCAAGTACCCCCGCAAGCGAAGGAGGAGGAACGATGGGAACCCAAGAGACCGGCCAGGTCACCGGGACCAAGGACAAGGACTACAACGTCATCTGGTTCACCGAGCAGTGCCTCAGCAACGTGCTGCGCCTGGAGACCTACATCGAGGACGCCGACCGCGAGGGCGACTCCGAGCTCGCCGAGTTCTTCCGGCGCGCGCAGGAGACGAGCCGCAAGGGCGCCGAGCAGGGCAAGGAGATGCTCGCCCAGCGTCTCAGCCGCTAGCTCGGCCGCCGATCGGAGGGAGTGACCATGGGAATTTCGCTCGGCGGAATCCTCGTCATCGTCGGCATAGTGCTGATCTTCGTCTGGAACTTCTGGATCGGGCTGATCATCGCCCTGATCGGCCTGATCGCCTTCGGAGGTTTCGCGCGCGGGAAGTGGTACTGACCGGGCGGCCCTAAGCCGTCTCGGGGGCGAGCAGAAACGTCTCGGTGGCGAAGTCGTCATCGATGCCGATGCCCGTCACCGAGGCGGTGACCTCCGCCCCGAGAACTTCGGCGGCGAGGTCGAGCAGGCGCGGTCGGACGATTTCGGCGGTGCGCAGCCGCATCTGCTCGACCTCGACCAGCCTGCCGCCGGCCGCCAGCGTCCGCTCTCCGGGAGTGAGGATCTGCCGCATCACCGTGACCGCCATTTCCGGCGAGATCAGCGACCGCGCCGTGATCGGCCCGCGGCCGTGAAGATCCTTGTAGAAGGCGACCAGGCGCCGTGACAGCTCCAACTCGACCTCCGTGTTGGCGCCTGTCATTGCCCGCGCCGGCTATTCCTGCTCGGCGAGGACGAAGATCTCGGCAGCGACGCCCTCTTCGCTGACCTGGCTGAGGAAGGCATGGACCGAACGTCCCGTCGCCTGCTCGACCACGTTGCGGAAGAGGGGCTCGACCTGGTCCTGAAAAGCCTGGCGGTGCAGGCGGACCTGTTCGAAGCGCCCAGCTTCGACCAACACCGTCTCCGCCCGCGTGAAGATCTCCTCGAGGATGACCGTGACGACGTCGTGGCGCCAGATCGCCCGCGCCTTGGTCGGCCCCCGGCCGTAGTACTTGGCGTGGATGCGCACCACCTCGCGCGAGATCTCGGCGACGATCGAACCCGCTACCGCACTGCTCGCGTCCCCGGTGGTCGGCATTACTTTAGAAACTACTCTCTTCCAGGGGATTGAACAGAAGGGTTTTCGCAAGTTTCCGCGTTCCCCCTGATCGACGCCGGGTAATTTGCCCCTGGATGACAGCAATGCTGAGCGACGCGCGGTTGAACCAGCTTGCCACGACCCTGGCCGACCAGCTCGCGCTGCTCTACGAGGTACGACCGGCGGATCCCCAGGTGAGCCTCGACGGCAACACGCTCACCTTCGCCTTCCACGGCGGCCTCACCGACTCCGACGAACTCTTGATCCACGGCGGGCGACAGCGGGAGCTGCGGGATTTCCGCGAGGAATTCCTGCAAGCGACGTCGGCGCGATTGAGCGAGATCGTCTCCTCCTTCACCGGCAGTGTCGTCGTCTTCTTCTCCGCCGCCTTCGACCCCGGCTCGCGCACCACGACGAGCTTCTTCACGCTGGCGACGCCGGTGGAACCGCAGAGCGAGCCGCGAAGGGCGATCCGCAACTGGAGCGAGCGGGTGTGGCGCAACGCCCGCGGCCTGCGCGCTCAGCACATTCGGGTTCGCGAGCAGCAGCGCTGCTTGCGGAAACGACTGCAGCGACCGAAGAAGATTTAGATCGAGATCGAGTCGGCCCCGCCGAAGAGCTCGGCGACGCCGGTGATGGCGAAGACGCGCCGCACCGCTGAGGCCTTGCAGGCGACGAAGCTCAAGCGCCCCCCGTCGTCCTGCTTGACCGCCGAGAGCAGGAAGGAGATGCCGGTCGAATCGATGAAGGTGAGCTCGCTTAGGTCGATGACGACCCGCTCGGGCTCGATCTCGATCGCTTCGCCGAGCCTTTCGCGCGCCGCGTCGACCCCGGCCAGGTCGAGTTCGCCGGCGAGCGCCAACGTCGCCGTCTCGCCGTCGCAAGAGAGGCGCGTTTCCAGAACTCCCACCGTCGGGACCGAGTCGACAGGGGGCTCCACAACTGATTCTTCGGGCATTTCGAAATCCTCCGTAGTAACCAGATGTCGAAGGCCCAGGGGTGCGACGATTACACACCCTTAGTCCCGCGCGATGAACCGGATCGGCGAATCCCAGCGGGCGCCGCCGAACCAAAAATAATGCTAGCGCGGGCCGGCTGAATTTTGGCGCTTTGCCCCCTTGGATTGGCACGCGGGGTCGCCGGGGCGCCACTTGTTTCCTCCTTCACCGCGCCGGGTACATCTCGCTCCAGAGTGGGGTGGGCACGCCAGCGACTACCCCGGCTTCCTGCGACACCGGTCACTGCCGTCGTTCCGCGGCGCGTGGGGTTCGGATCCGAGTGATTGCGCCGAAAGGCGCCGGACCTGACGAGGTGAACGATGGAGGGAGCACTGATTGCATGCGGGGACTGTGGGTTTGTCACGCGCAGGCATAGCCGGATCGGCGTCTCCGGCGAGTGCCCGCACTGCGGACGAGCTCTGACTCCGGTCAGCTTCCCGGCGGCACGCCGCCTGCTACTTCGCAAGCAGGGAGTCGAGCGTGTGCGACCGCCACTTCCCCCGGCGTCCGATCAGGATTCGCAGGTGTCGCCGTGACGGTCTCCCGATCGCGTGAAATAGTGGTGGTGCGGGTATGAACGGGCGTCTGCTCGTGATTGGCGACGCCCTGCTCCACCGCGACGTCGAGGGCCGGGTGGGGCGACTCGCCCCCGATGCGCCGGTTTCGCTGCTCGACGAGCGGACGGTACGGACCCGGGCGGGCGGCGCCGGGCTCGCTGCCATCCTCGCCGCGCGAAACGGTAGGCCGGTCACCCTCCTCACCTCACTCGCTTCCGACCGGGCCGGAAGCGAGCTGGCGCGGCTACTGCTCGACGCCGGAGTCGACCTGATCGATCTCGGCGAAATCATCGACGGGACCGCGGCAGCGACCGCGTCGCGCGCGGCACTGGACGAGGCTGACGGCGTGCTCGTCTCCGACTGCGGGCGCGGGGTCGCTTCCAATGCCCAGGTTCGAGCGACGCTGGCTGCGAGAGCCGGGAGGTTGCCGCTGGTCTGGGATCCCCATCCAGGCGGCCTGCCGCCGCTCGCCGGAGCGACCCTGGCGACGCCGAACCTGGCCGAAGCCGTCGCCTCCGTCGGAAAAGAGCAGCCCGATGACGAGGAGGAGCTGGGCAAGCTGGCGCGGGGGCTCTCCCGCGAGTGGAAGGTGGAGCGGGTGGCGATCACACTGGGCGAGGACGGCGCTCTGCTCGGCCCGGAGGACGGACGTCTCCCCGTACGCGTCCACTGCGCGAAAGCATCGGGCGATTCCTGTGGTGCAGGTGACATGTTCGCGGCCGAGGCCGCGGCCCGCCTCGCCGACGGCCACGACTGCAAGGAGGCGGTAACCAGCGCCGTCGCCGCTGCCACTCGATTCGTCGCCGGGGGCGATGCCGGCGGAGCCCGCATCTCTCTCCTCGATCCGACCCCTCGCACCGCCCGCGGCAGCGGCTCGGTTCCGCCTTCGCTAGCGAAGGCGCTGGCACTGGCCGCTCGCGTACGGCGGGCGGGGGGCACCGTCAGCGCCACGGGCGGCCGTTTCGATCTCCTTCACCTCGGCCAGGTGCGCTGCCTCGAAGCCGCGGCCCGGCTCGGCGATTGCCTGATCGTCCTCGTCAACAGCGATCGATCGGTCGGCGCGCTGAAGGGGGTGAACGGGCCGCTGCTCCGCGAGCGCGAGCGGGCGGCGGCACTGCGCAGGCTTGCTTGCGTCGACGAGGTCGTGATCTTCGACGGGCCGACGCCGACCGAGGCGCTGCGCCTGCTGCGACCCGATGTTTGGGCGAAGAGCGGCGACTACGACGTGGATGAGCTGCCAGAGGGTCGGGAAGTCCACTCGTGGGGAGGCAGGGTCGCGATCATCTCATGAGCGAGCTCTACCTCGCCCAGAACGAGCAGCGGCTGGCCTGGATCTTCGGCTCCTCCCGCAGCGGCAGCACCTGGCTGCTGCGCATGCTGAGCGAGCTCGACGGGGTCGTGCCGATCGATGACCCGCACCTCGGCCACCACCTCGGCGTCTGGCGACCGATTCCGCTCGCCTGGGCGGCGGCGGAGGAGGAGCCCGAGCTGAGCACGCTGCTCGAGCTGAAGGCGGAGGAGCCCGACTACTTCTTCTCCGAACGCCGGCGCGAGAGCTGGTCGGAGCCACTGCGGGGGCTGATCCACGCCCGCTTCGAGGCGGAGATCGACCCGGCCGAACAGGCGGAGGGGTCGCCGACCGTCGTCGTCAAGGAGCCCGGCTCACACGTCGCCCCGCTGCTGGCCGAGCTCTTCCCCGCCTCGAAGTTGATCTTCCTGCTGCGCGACGGCCGCGACGTCGTCGACTCCTGGCTCGACGCCTACCAGGACGGCTCCTGGGCGATCCCCGGCGGCGCCTTCCCCGTCTCCGCCGCGGGCCGCATCCCACTGATCCGCTGGCTCTCGGCGGTCTGGGCCTACCGCAGCCGCGCCGTGCGACGAGCCTTCCTCGCGCACGACCCCGGGAGCCGGATCCTGGTCCGCTACGAGGGCCTGCGCGGCGACACGGCGGCGACGATGGAGCGGATCTGCGACGTCCTCGGCCTCGACCGCGAGGGGTTGCCGGCGGCGGTCGACGCGCATCGTTTTGAGCGCCTGCCCCGGACCGGACGGGGGACGGGGCAAAGACAGCGTCTCGCCTCGCCCGGCGCCTGGCGCGAGCGCCTTTCCGCGGCCGAGCAGGAGGCGATGCACGAGGTGATGGGCGCGGCGTTGGAGGAATTCGGCTACCAGGTGCCCTACCCGGCGCCGGTGGGGTAGACGATGCCTGGTTTGCCTCCCGTCTCGCCTGGGAACTCGGCCCCTATGGTCAGCGTCGGGGAGAAGGTCGGCACCCTGCTCCCCGTCTCGGGGCTGATCTCCGAGCTGGTCGCGAGGCTCCTCTCCGCTGCCGCCGCCCCGGTCGGCGCCGCCGACCCGCTCGAAGAGCTGGCGCCGCTGCTCGCCGAGGTCGAGGACCCGCTCGGCGACGATGACCTGCAGCTCGCCCTCTACCTCTGCTTCGAGCTGCACTATCGAGGCTTCGAGGACGTCGACCCGGCGTGGGAGTGGGAGCCGGAGCTGCTCGCGATCCGCGCCGCGCTCGAGCGGGCCTTCCTCGGCGCGCTGGAAGCGAGCCTGGCCCCGACCGAGCCGGTCGACCCCTCGCGACTGGCTGAGGAGCTCTTCCGTCTCGAGGCCGCCGACGAAGGCGTCTCGCTCTCGCGGCACCTCGAGACCGTGGCCGACCTGGGGGAATTCCGCGAGTTCGTCGTCCACCGCTCGCTCTACCAGCTGAAGGAGTCCGATCCGCACAGCTGGGCGATTCCGCGCCTGACCGGGCCGGCAAAGACGGCGCTGCTGGAGGTGCAGAGCGACGAGTACGGTGGCGGCCGACCCGAGCGCATGCACTCGCGCCTCTTCGCCAAGACGATGCGGACGCTCGGGCTCGACGACCGCGAGAACGCCTACCTCGACCGGGTGCCGGGAAAGACGCTCGCGACCGTCAACCTGATGTCGGCGCTCGGCCTGCGCCGCGAGCGGCGCGGCGCGATCGTCGGCCACCTGGCGATGTTCGAGATGACCTCCTCCCTGCCCAACCGGCGCTACGGCAACGCCCTGCGCCGCCTCGGCTTCGACCGCGAGGCCACCGATTTCTTCGACGAGCACGTCGAGGCCGACGCCGTCCACGAGAACATCGCCGCCCACGACCTGGCGGGGGGATTGGCCCGCCAGGAACCGGAGCTGGCGGAGGACATCCTCTTCGGCGCCCGCGCCCTGCTCGCGCTCGAAGACCGCTTCGCCCGCGCGCTCCTGGCTCGCTGGAGGGACGGGCACTCCTCGCTGCGCCGGCCGCTGTGAGCGAGGGCGCCCCGGCGGACGCGAACGGCGGCGAGGCTGCCTACGTCCTGCCGCTGCGCTGGCGCGAGCCCGGGCCGATCGAGGAGCTGGCCTCCTACCTGGGCGCGCTGGGCGAGAGCGGCCTGCTGACCGAGGTGCTCGTCGTCGACGGCTCGCCGCCGCCACTGTATGAGTGGCACGCCGAGGCGCTGCGCGGCATCGCCACCCACCTGCGGCCACACAACGATCTCGCCTTCCCGATGGGCAAGGTGAACGGCGTGATCACCGGCGTCCGCGAGTGCTCGTGCGAGCGGGTCGTGATCGCCGACGACGACGTCCGCTACGAGCCGGCGGCGCTGGCGCGAACGCTGGCGCTGCTCGCCGAGGCGGACCTGGTCCGACCGCAGAACTACTTCGTCGAGCTGCCCTGGCACGCCCGCTGGGACACCGCCCGCTCGCTGCTCAACCGGGTCTTCACCGGCGATCCCGACTTCCCGGTCGGAGACTTCCCCGGCACCCTCGCGGTGCGTCGCAGCACCTTCCTGCGCAGCGGCGCCTACGACGGCCGGGCGATATTCGAGAACCTCGAGCTGATGCGGACGATCGCGGCGGCGGGCGGGACCGTGGTGACGCCGCTCGACCTCTACGTCGCCAGGAAGGCACCGAGCACCGAGCACTTCTTCTCGCAAAGAGTGCGCCAGGCCTACGACGATTTCGCGATCCCGGTCCGGATCGGCGCCTTCCTGGCGATCGCCCCGAGCGCGGCGGCGCTGCTGCGCCGCGGCAAGGGCCGCCACCTGCTGCTCGCCACACTCGCCACCATCGGCCTGGCCGAGCTCGGGCGGCGTCGCGCGAACGGAGCGGAGCGCTTCCCGCTCAGCGGCGCCCTGCTGGCGCCGGCCTGGGTCGGCGAGCGCTCGATCTGCGCCTGGCTTGCCCTGGGGGCGAAGCTGCGGGGCGGGGTCCCCTACGGGGGACGACGACTCGCCCACTCGGCCGGCTCGATGCGGAGCCTGCGCCGCCGCTACGCCTCAGGCGCGGCGGTGGCCCCGGCGCCTGGAGGCTCCAGCTCGCGGGCGCCGCTCGGAGCCTGAAAGCCGATCGCCTTGTGGGTGCCGTCGCAGAAGGGCCGCATCTGGGAGCGGCCGCAACGGCAGAGCGCCACCACCCGGCGCCTCACCTCGATCTCGTTGCCCTCCTGGTCGACGAGCGTGAAGGGTCCGCGGACCAGATATGGCCCGTCCTCGTAGGGGGTGATCTTGGTTGCCGGCGCCGGCTCGCTCATCCGCTCTCTCTACCCCGCGAGACGAGCGACAACACCCGTCCTAGAGAGCGCGCGCGGCGGCCTTCAGCCGCAGCGCCTCGAGTCGGTCCAGCTGCTCGCTCGCCCGCTCCGCCAAGGGACCGAGCTCAAAGCCGGGGAGCTCGCCGGCGTGGGTGTGCTCGAGCGAGCGCCACAGCTGGCGCTTGCCGGTGACGCCGATCGCGAGGAACTCGAGCTCATCGAGGCGGCTCAGCGGCGAGTAGCCCCGCAACTGGCCGTTCAGCTTCAGCCGGCCCAGCCGCTCGGCGAGCATGGCCGCGAGCGGCTTGACCCTGCCGCGGCTGACGCCGAGCCGGTCCATGATCGCCACCAGCGTCTCCCGGTCGGCCTCGATCTCGGCGCAGATCGTCGCCAGCTCCGGCCCGAACTCGGGCTCGTCGCAGTTGCTGGCGCGCAAGCGCCGCGCCAGCTCGACTCCCACCGTCGCCCCCGCGAGGTGGTCGTTGAGGTAGATCGCCAGTAGCTTCCCCATTCCGCGCCGTTACCCGGCTGTCGCCGCGTCAATCCGCTCGCTTTGATCGCCGTCCTCGCCGACACCCACATGCCCAAGGGCAGCCGCCGCCTGCCCGAGCGTTGCCTGGAGTTGATCGGGCGAGCGGACGCGGTCATCCACGCCGGTGACTTCTCCGCCGCGTCGGTGCTGGCGGAGCTGGAAGCGCGCTGCCCGGTGGTCCACGCGGTGCACGGGAACGTCGACGAGGAGCCGTTGCGGCGGGCGCTGCCGGCCGAGCTGGAAGTCGCGGTCGGCGGGCGGCCGGTCGCGGTGACCCACGATGCCGGCCCCGCCAAGGGCCGGCTGGCGCGTCTGCGCCGGCGCTTCCCGGCCGCCGAGGCCGTCGTCTTCGGCCACAGCCACCTCCCCCTGCACGAAAGCGAGGCCGGCTTTCAGATCTTCAATCCCGGCAGCCCGACCGAGCGACGACGCGCCCCGCGGCCTTCGATGGGCCTGCTCAGCGCGAGGAAGAGCGGGCTCGTTTTCGAGCACGTTTGGCTTTAGCCGGCCGGCGCTGTGCGCGCGGCACCTCCTCGCTGACGACCGCCCCGGTCAGCGACTTGATCTGGCCCTCGAGGAACTTCGCCATCCGTTCCTCCTCGCGACGGATCCCCCTCGCGAGTTTCGCCGTCTCCCGATCGCCGACTTTCTCCGCCAGCGTCTCGATCGCCAGGTAGGTGGCGATCTCCTCGTGCTCGTTGAAGTACTCGGTCTTGGCGTTCTTCAGCATCTTCTCCTGCTCGCCGTTGCCCCGGACCATGTGCAGCGGTCCCTTTGCCGCCGCCATCACCTTGCCGACCGCGGTCTGGGTCAGCTGCCCGCCGCCGCCGAGCTTCTTGATCCGGCGCTCGACCGCTTTGGCGTGGGCTTTGGTCTCTTTGAGATGAGCTTTGAGGCGTTTTTTGTAGGGCGCCTTGGTCGTCATCGCGATGTGCGCCTCGAGGCTGGTCTCCAGTTCCTTCTCCTTGCCGTAGGCCTCGCCCAAGTACTGGACCAGCTTCGCGTCGCGCTCGTTCAGATCAGCCATCTCGCTCCTTTTGGTCGTTTGCTCGAAGTACCCGCCCGAGGTACCCGTCGAGCGAAGCGAGAAACGGCGATTGAGCCCGATGACGCGGGGTAGGACGGTGCCTAAGTGGACACCCCTAAAGAGATGGAGGGCTACGCGCCCCCGGGCGAACGGCCGCCGTTGCTCTCCTACGCGGGGGCGATGGCGCTCTTCAACGCGCTCTTCGCGCTGGCGCTGCTGCTCGCCAGGCGCAGCGGCCGCGAGTTGCCGGAGCGGGTCGGTGCGGCGGACCTGGCGACGATCGGGGTCGCCTCGCACAAGCTGAGCCGGCTGATCGCGAAGGACAAAGTGACGAGCCCGTTGCGGGCGCCCTTCACCGAATACGAAGGCGAGGGGGGACCTTCCGAATTCGAAGAGAGCTCGCGCGGGACCGGTGCCCGCAAGGCGATCGGCGAGCTGCTGGTCTGCCCCTACTGCCTCGACCTCTGGGTCGTCGCCGCCTTCGCCGTCGGCCTGCTCTTCGCGCCGCGGCTGACGCGCTTCATCGCCGCCATCTTCTCGGCGCTGACCCTTTCCGACTTCCTCCAGATCGCCTACAAGGCGGCGGAGGAAAAGGGGCTCGGCTAGCCGTCGTGCCGCGGGCGCTCGAGCTGGCGACGGTGGTCGTCACCGGAGCCTCGAGCGGCATCGGCCGCGCCGCGGCGCTGCGCTTCGCCCGCCGCGGCTCCCGCCTCGGCCTCTGCGCGCGAGAGCCCGGCGCGCTGGCCGCGGCAGCGGCCGAGTGCGAGGCGGCGGGCGCCGCCGGCGTCTTGCAGCGGGCGCTCGACGTCGGCGAGGAGGAGGCGGTCGAGGGCTTCGCCGCCGCGGTCGAGGAGCGCTTCGGCCGCATCGACGTCTGGGTAAACGACGCCGGTGTGATCGCCTACGGCAGCTTCCTCGAGATCCCCTCCGAGGTCTTCGCCCGCGTCATCCAGACCAACCTGCTGGGCCAGGTGCACGGGGCGCGCGCCGCCCTGCGCCGCTTCACCGTCCAAGAGCAGGGCGTACTGATCAATCTCTCGTCGGTCTGGGGGCGGGCGACGAGTCCCGACGTCAGCCCTTACGTCGCCAGCAAGACCGCCGTCCGCGCCTTCTCGGAGTCCCTGCGCGGCGAGCTGCGCCACCTGCCCGACGTCCACGTCACGACTATCGCCCCCCAGGCCGTCGACACGCCGATCTTCGACAACGCCGCCGACTACACCGGCCGGCGCGTGCGGGCGATCCCGCCGGTGCTCTCGCCAGAGCGGGTGGCCGAGGGCATCGAGGCCTGCGCCGAGTCACCGCGGCGGCAGGTCAGCTACGGGCGGGCCGGCCGCCTGCTCGAGATCCTCCACGCCGCGGCGCCGCCGCTCTACCGCCGCTTCGCCCACCCCGCCTTCGTCGGCGGCACCTTCGGCGCCGTGCGCCATCAGCCGGGGCCCGGCAACGTCCTGGAGCCGGCCGGGACCCACGCGATCGAGGGCGGCTGGCGGCGCGCGCGTCGCGGCACACTGCGGCGCGCCTTCCTCGCCGCCTTGGGGGCGGCCCTTTCGGGTCGGGCCAGGCGGCGCGAGGAGGACCGCAACTCGTCTTAGGGATCGGCCGCTTGCGCGGAAGCGGGAAGCGGCGAGCTGATCTGCAGCCCGTCGGCAAGCTCGAAGAAGGCGCGGGAGAAGGGGCTGCCCGCGGTCCGCTCGCGCAGCGAGGCCCAGTCGATCTGCTCGCGCAGGGCGCGGCCGATCTGCAGCAGGTCCCGGTAGTCGGCGCAGTGCTCGTCGAGCGCGAGCAGCTTGGTGACGAGGATGTCGTCGAGCGCCATCACCCGCACGTACATCCCGGCAACGCTCAGCTCCTCCCCACGCTCGAGGACCTCCTTCGTAATCCGCACCCCCGCCGGCTCGAAGATCAGGTCGATCAGGACGTCGCCGTCCCAGGCCTTGAAGAGCCACTGCTCCGGTGGTTTTTCGGTGCGCATCCCGGCGGCGCCCAGGGTTCCGAGCGCCCGCTCGGCGTGCTCGCGCTCGATCATCAGGTCGATGTCGTTGCTGGAGGGCGGGCCGCCGCGGGCCCAGCAGCCGAGGCCGCCGCCGAGCAGGTAGGGGACGCTTTCCGCTTCCAGGGCGGCGGCCGCCCGCTTGAGGCTCTGGGCAAGGGTCTCGACCCGCGAGGCGCTCTCCGCATCCACGCTCCTCGGTTGCCCGTCATGGCGATGGCTGAAACTCGCCCATATATAGAGACCGGAGCGGGTAGAGGGGTCGGGTGCACCCACCGGACTCCGCGAAGAGCCTCCGCATCGCCGCGGCCGGCGACGTCCACTGCCGCGAGAGCAACCGCGGGGAGACGATCGAGTCGTTCTCCGCGCTCGCGGGCGAGGTCGACGTGGTCCTGCTCGCCGGCGACCTGACCAGCCACGGCACGGTCGAGGAGGCCGAGATCCTCTGCGAGGCCGCGGCCGAGGTGGGCGCGCCCGTCTTCGCCGTGCTCGGCAACCACGACTGGCAGGGCGACGCGGCGGAGGCGATCGTGGCGCGCTTGCGCGACGCCGGCATCGGCCTGCTCGAGCGCGAATCGCGGGCCTGCCTGATCGACGGCGTCGAGCTCGGCATCGTCGGCTGCAAGGGGTTCGTCGGCGGCTTCGCGCCGCGCCACCTGCCCGACTTCGGCGAGCCCTCCCTGCGCGCGGTCTACGCCGAGACCAGCGCCGAGGTCGAGGCGCTCGACGCGGGGCTGAAGGCGGTCGCCACCTGCCCGCTGCGGATCGTCCTCCTGCACTACTCGCCGGTCGAGGAGACGCTCGAGGGCGAGCCGCGGGAGATCTTCACCTTTCTCGGCAGCGACAGGCTCGCCGCGCCCATCCTCGAGCACGGTCCCGACCTGGTCCTGCACGGGCACGCCCACGCGGGCGCGGCTTCGGGACGGATCGGCGAGACCCCGGTCCACAACGTCTCGCAGCCGGTGCTCGGCAAGGACTTCTGGCGAACCGAGCTCAGCGTCCCCGCCCACGGCTCGATTCCCTGATTCGAGCCGGGCGTTTTTCGCGCCTTCGCCACGGGTAGGCGGTAGCCATGGATTCAAATCAACAGGAGCGCGAGGAAGAAGCGCTCGCCAAGGAAGAGGCCGAGGCCGCGGCGGCCGAAGCGGCGCATATCGGCGGCGAGGTCGCCAAGGATTCGGAGGACCCGGCCGAGCAGCCGCTGATCGAGGCGGGTGAGGGCGAGGCCGAGGGCTTCGAGCTGGCCGAGCGGGATCTGGAAGACATCGCCAGTCACGGCGATCAGCACCGTTTTCCCGACAACGTGCCGCCACCGCCCGAGGAGCAGACCGATGCCGTCTACGGGGAAGCCGACGAGGCGATCCCCGAGGACGAGTGACGCAGGAGTCATGGCGCACCGGCTGCTGGCGATAGTCACCAGCGACCCGCTCGGGCCCGAGTCGCTGCGCGAGATCCGCTCCGAAAGTGCCGGCAACGGCAGCGGGGACGCCGACCTGCGGATCGTGGTCCCGGCGGTCGAGGCGAACCCGTTGCGGCATACGCTCGGCGACATCGACGAGCCCAAGCGGGAAGCCGAGGCTCGGCTCGGGCGGGTGCTCGACGAGCTGCGCGAGAACGGCATCGAGGCCGCCGGCGAGGTCGGCGATCCCGACCCGATCCAGGCCGCGCAGGACGCGCTGCTGAAGGCGCCAGCGGACGAGATCGTGATCTTCGAGCACGAGCAGGCCCAAGCCCGCTGGTTCGAAGAAGGCCTGCTGGAAAAAGCGGAAGCGGGTCTCGAGCCGCCGCTGCGGATGGTCGTCCTGCACAGCGACGAGGACGGCGGCGAGCACGTCGTCGGCGTCGAGACCGACGGGCCCGGGACGCACGACCCGGCGGAGGGCCACGAAGTCGGCTCCGCCTACCTGCCCGGCCTCTCGCGGGGCGATTTCGCCGGCATGGTGGCCGGCATCTTCGGCACGATCGTCGCCGCCATCCTCGCCGCCGCCATCTCGGCCAAGAGCGAGGACGAGACCGGCCGCGCCGCCGCCGCGATCCTGATCGCGATCGCGATCGCGCTGGTCAACATGGCCCACGTCGTCGGCCTCACCCTGATGGAGAGCGTCCGCTACCGCGGCGGCTTCGCCAAATTCTTCCGCTACCTCTCGCTGATCGGCACGCCGTTGGCGGTGCTGGTCAACCTCATCCTCCTGCTCGGCTCCTGAGCACGCTCGGTCAGCGGCTGCGCTCGAGCAGTCGCGCCAGCAACTCATCGATGCCCTCGCGGCGCTCGATCCGGCGCTGCTCGTCCGCACCGTTGCCCTCGCGCAGGATGCGCTCGATCTCTCGCAAAGCCTCCTCGGTGTCCAGCTCCCGCGCGTAGGGCAGGATCTTGCCGAGCATGCGGGTGGCGACCTCGCGGGCCGGCCCGGGCTGCTCTGAGTCGAGCAGGATCTCCGCCTCGAGGCCGTGGCTGGCGGCCTGGAAGTAGGACTCCTCGAGCGCCTCGCGGTGCAGGGGAGAAGCGGTGGGGCGGTCGAGCTCCTTGGCGGCGATCGCCTGGATCAGAGCGGCAAAGGCGGCGGAGGTGTGCGGCTCGGTCGGCACGTCCAGCGCCCTCACCTCCACCGTGCCGAGCTTCGGGTGGGGGCGCACGTCCCACCAGATGTAGGTGTAGTCGTCGACGCCGGCCGCGGCGACGAGCTGGTCGGCCACCTCGAGGAAGTGGGCGTAGTCGCGGAAGCCCCGCGGCACCTGAAAGCGCGGGTAGCTGCGGACGATCTGGGTGCGGGCGCTGGCGTGGCCGGAATCGAGGCCCGCCTGGAAAGGCGAGTTGGCGCTCAGCGCCTGCAGCGCCGGCAGGTAGAGGCGGAAGGCGTTGGCAACCTTGATCGCCGACTCGGGGTCCGGCATGCCGATGTGGACGTGCAGGCCGCAGGGCGGCGTCCTCAACAGGCTGCCGAGGTCCTTCTGCACGACTTCGTAACGCGGCTTTGCGACCAGCACGGCTTTGTCCGCCGCCGCGGTGGGGTGCAGGCCGCAGCCGAGCAGGACGAAGCCCGCCTCGCCGATCGCGCGGCGCAACTCGCGCAGCTGCTCGAGGACTTCGCCGGGCTCGCGGCAGACCGCGGTCTTCAGCTCGATCTGTTCGGTGAAGATCTCGGCCGAGACCCGCTCGGCGAGCGGGGTGCCGGCGACGCTCTCCAGCACCTCCTCGGCGGCGCAGGCCAAGCCGCCGTCGGCGTCGATCAGCAGCAGCTCCTCCTCGACGCCGAGCGAGAGCGGCGCCGAGTCGCCGAAGCGATGCCCGGGCTTATCGGGAGACGAGGCCAGCAAGTCGGTCGAAGACGAGGTCGGGTAGCAGGGGGCGGAGGGTAGCCAGCGTGCGAGCGCCGCGGCCGACCGGATAGCGGGCACCGCTTCCTGCCAGCGCGCCGGCGACCTTCTCGGCCACCTTGGACGGCGGCTCGCCCTTCTGCTCGGCGCTGCGCAGGCTGTCTTCGAAGCTGCGCAGGCGCTCGTCGTAGAGCTCTCGCCTTTCCCCGTCGAGAGCGGCGCGCTGGGCGGCGACCTGCTGCCGCGCCTTCGCCCAGATCGGCGTGGCGACCGGGCCGGGCTCGATCAGGCCGACCGTGACTCCCTGCGGCCGCAGCTCCGCCCGCAGCGAATCGGCGAGTCCCTCGAGCGCGAACTTGGAGGCGTGGTAGGGGCCGGCGAAGGGAAAGGCGACGCGCCCGCCGAGCGAGCCGACGAAGAGGATCCGTCCGCGCGCCGCGCGCAGCTGCGGCAGCAGGACCTGGGCGACGGCCACCGCGCCGATGACGTTGACGTCGAGGATCTCGCGCAGCTGCTCGGGCTCGACCGCCTCGAGCGCCCCGCCGACCGGGATGCCGGCGTTGGAGACGAGGGCGTCGAGGGAGCCGCCGGTGGCCTCGCGGACCTCGGTCGCCGCGGCGCCGAGCGAGATCGCCTCGGTGACGTCGAGCACGATCGGGACGACCTCGCCGGCCCCGACTCCGGCAGTCGGCGCGTCGGCCCGGTCGCGGACCGCGGCGAAGACCTTCCAGCCGTCCCGCGCCAGCCGCTCGACGGTCGCACGGCCGATGCCGCTGGAGCTGCCGGTGACGAGGACGCTCTTCATTGCCTCTCAGTACCCCGGCGCGGCGCCGGCAATCGGCCCCCGGGCCTTGATCGGCCCGGCTGAAGCGGTGCCGTTTGCCCACCGTGCCTGGGGGTAGCTCGCCACGGTGGAGGTTCGGGTCGAGGAGATCGTCGCGACGGCCTACGAGGTGCCCACCGACGAGCCCGAGTCCGACGGGACCCTGGAGTGGGACTCGACGACGATCGTCGTGGTCGAAGCGGTCGCGGGCGACCGGCGCGGCCTCGGCTACGGCTACGGCCACCCGGCGATGGCCGCCGTGATCGAAGCGACGCTCTCCCCCCTCGTCGTCGGGACAGACGCGATGGCGCCGGCCCGAGCCTGGGAGACGATGCAGGAGCGGGTTCGCAACTTCGGCCGCGAGGGGGTCTGCGCGATGGCGATCTCCGCCGTCGACATCGGCCTCTGGGACCTGCGGGCGAAGCTGCTGGGCCTCTCGCTCGCCGACTCGCTGGGGCGCTTTCGCGAGGCGATCCCGGCCTACGGCAGCGGCGGCTTCACCTCCTACTCCGACGAGCGGCTGACGGAGCAGCTGCGCGGCTGGGTCGAGCGCGGCTGCCGCCGCGTCAAGATCAAGGTCGGGCGCGAACCGGAGCGAGACCTGGCGCGGCTGGCGGTCGCCCGCGAGGCAGTCGGCGAGGAGGTCGAGCTGATGGCCGACGCCAACGGCGCCTTCGACCGCCGCGCCGCCGCCCGCTGGGCCGAGCGCTACGCCGAGCTCGGCGTCTCCTACCTCGAGGAGCCGGTCCCCTCCGATGACCTCGACGGCCTGCGCTGGCTGCGCGACGTTGTTCCGCCGGGAATCGAGATCGCCGCCGGCGAGTACGCCTGGGACCTCTTCGAGCTGGAGCGCCTCGCCGGCTGCGTCGACGTGCTGCAGGCCGACGTCACCCGCTGCGCCGGGATCACCAACCTGCTGCGCGCCGACGGCATCTGTCGCGCCCGCAACCTGCCCTTCTCCGCCCACTGCGCGCCCCAGGTCTCCGCCCACCTCTGCTGCGCGATGGAGCGCGCCGTCCACGTCGAGTACTTCCACGACCACGAGCGGGTCGAGTCGATGCTCTTCGACGGCGTCCTCGGGCTCGAGGACGGAGCGCTGCGTCCCGATCCGGCTCGCCCGGGGCTCGGGATCGAGCTGCGCCGCGAGCGGGCCGAGCGATTTCTCCTCGGCGACCGTTAGCTCCCCCCCTCTTCGGGTAACCGAACATGGTTAACGACGAAGGAGGGGCCAATGGGCGAAACGGTCGGCGACTTTCTCCTCGCTCGGCTCGCGGGCGAGTGGGGCGTCAAGCGCATCTACGGCTACCCGGGCGACGGCATCAACGGGATCATCGGGGCTTTCGAGCGCGAGGGACCGCGACCCGAGTTCATCCAGACCCGCCACGAGGAGATGGCCGCCTTCATGGCCTGCGCCCACGCCAAGTTCACCGGCGAGGCCGGGGTCTGCCTGGCGACCTCGGGGCCCGGCGCGATCCACCTGCTCAACGGCCTCTACGACGCCAAGCTCGACCACCAGCCGGTGGTCGCGATCGTCGGCCAGCAGGCCCGCTCCGGCCTCGGCGGCAACTACCAGCAGGAGGTCGACCTGCAGACGCTCTTCAAGGACGTCGCCCACGAGTACGTGCAGACCGCCACCGAGGCGACCCAGATCCGCCACCTGGTCGACCGGGCGATGCGGATCGCGCTGGCCGAGCGCACCGTCACCTGCGTGATCCTGCCCAACGACCTGCAGGAGGAAGAAGCGGTGCCGACCCCGCCCCACGCCCACGGCACGGTCCACTCCTCGCCCGGTTACGAGCGGCCCGAGATCGTCCCGTCCGAGGCGCAGCTCTCGCGCGCCGCCGAGATCCTCAACGCCGGCGAGCGGGTGGCGATGCTGGTCGGCGCCGGCGCGCTGGGCGCGGCCGACGAGGTGATCGAGGTAGCCGAGATGCTCGGTGCCGGCGTCGCCAAGGCGCTGCTCGGCAAGGCCGCCCTGCCCGACGACCTGCCCTACGTGACCGGCTCGATCGGCCTGCTCGGCACCAGGCCGAGCTGGGACCTGATGCAGGACTGCGACACGCTGCTGATGGTCGGCTCGAGCTTCCCCTACTCGGAGTTCCTGCCCGAAGAGGGCAAGGCGCGCGGCGTGCAGATCGACATCGACGGTCGCATGCTCGGCATCCGCTATCCCGTCGAGGTCGGCCTGGTCGGCGACTCCGCCGCGACCCTGCGAGCGCTGAAGAGCCAGCTCTTCCGCAAGGACGACCGCTGGCGCGAGGGGATCGAAGCAGGCGTGCGGGAGTGGTGGGAGCTGATCGAAGAGCGAGCGCTGCAGCCGGCCGAACCGGTCAACCCCCAGCTCGTCTTCCACGAGCTTTCCAAGCGGCTGCCTGACGACGTCATCCTCACCTCCGACTCGGGCTCGGCGGCGAACTGGTTCGCACGGGACCTGAAACTGCGACGGGGGATGATGGCCTCGCTCTCGGGCACCCTGGCGACGATGGGGCCGGGGGTCCCCTACGCGATCGGTGCCAAGTTCGCCTACCCCGAGCGGCCGGTGATCGCCCTCGTCGGCGACGGCGCGATGCAGATGAACGGCCTGGCCGAGCTGATCACGATCGCCAAATATCGCGAGCGCTGGAGCGATCAGCGCCTGATCGTCCTGGTGCTGAACAACCACGACCTGAACCAGGTGACCTGGGAGCAGCGGGCGATGTCGGGCGATCCCAAGTTCGAGGGCTCCCAGGACCTGCCCGACGTGCCCTACGCGCGCTGGGCCGAGATGCTCGGCCTGAACGGAATCCGCACGGAAGACCCCGCCGAGATCGGCGATTGCTGGGAGCGGGCGCTGACGGCTGGGCGGCCGACCGTGCTGGAGGTAGTCACCGATCCCGAAGTGCCGCCGCTGCCGCCGCACATCACGCTCGAACAGGCGAAATCGTTCGCCTCGGCGGTGCTCAAGGGCGATCCCGGGGCGCGGGACATCATCCGACAGTCGCTGCGCCAGAGGCTGGCGGGCGCGATTTCCGGGCGGTGAGCGGGGCGGCGATGCGGAAGCGATGGCGTCGCGCGCGGCTGGTGCGCGAACTGCGCCGCGGGCGGGCGCAGCGCACGCTGGCGGCGGCGACCGCGCTCAGCGCCCTGCCGCTCGGGGCCGAGATCTACTTCGAGCACTTCCGCGGCTCCTTCGGCGACAAGTGGATGTGGACGCCGGTGGTGCTCTCGCCGGCGCTCACCGCGGCGGGCCTGGCCGCGGTCCGCTCCGAGCGGGCGGCGCGGACGGCGCTGCCGATCGTCTCGGCGCTCTACTGCCTCGACGGCCTGATCGGCGTCTACACCCACGTGCAGGGAGTGCGCAAGCGCCCCGGCGGCTTCTCCGAGCCGCTCTACAACATCGTCATGGGCCCGCCGCTCCTGGCGCCGGGCTCGCTCGCGCTGGTGGGCGGGATGGGCCTGGCCGCTGCGGCGGCGAAGCGGGAGCGCTGAGCGTGGGCCGGGACGCCGCCCACCTTCCCAACCGCGGCGGGGCCGAGCCCGGCGGTCCGCCGGCGAAGCTGCCGCGGCAGCGGCGCGGCACGACCCCGCAGATGCGCGGTCGCTATCCCGACTACGACGTGCTCGAGCAAGCCTCGCATTGGGACGAGGCGACGCGGGCGGTCGTCCTCGATCGGGTCGAACGGGTGCCGCCGATCCGCTTCTTCGACGAGCGCGAGGCCGCCACTCTCGGCGCCTTCTGCGAGCTGGTGCTGGCGCAGGACAGCGAGCCGCGGATCCCGGTGCTGGCGATGGTCGACGAGAAGCTCTTCGAGCAGCGGGGCGAGGGCTACCGCCACGCCGAGATGCCGAGCGATCCGCAGGCCTGGCGCGAGGTGGCGCGGATGCTCGACGCCGCCGCGGCCGAGCAGGGCGCCGCGAGCTTCGCCACCGCCGAGCGCGAGGCGCAGCTGCGGATCGTCGCCCGCTTCTCCCGCGGCGAGCTGGCCTGGGACGGATGCCCGGTCGACAAGGCCTGGGGCCTGGTGATGCGCGACGTCCTCGGCGCCTTCTACTCCCATCCCTGGGCCTGGAACGAGATCGGCTTCGGCGGCCCTGCCTACCCGCGCGGCTATGCGCGGCTGGGGCCGGGCCAACGCGAGCACTGGGAGAGCCCGCCGGAGTTCGAGCTCGATCCCGTGCGCGACGTGAGGGAACGAGGCCTGGAGTGAGGGCGCGGCGTGACGGGCCGGGGCCTGGGACAAAGGCGCGGCTCGCCCGGGGCCTGAAAGGCGCGGTCCGCCCCGCGGGCAACGACTCGGCGCTGCTCCTGGATCCCCACCACCCTTCGGCGCCCCGGCCGCACTCGATGCGCCGCTACGGCGAGGAGGAGGCGGTCGACATGCTGATCGTCGGCTGCGGGGCCGGCGGCGCCACCCTCGCCCAGCGGCTGGCCCGCCGGGGTTGGAAGGTGGTCGTCCTCGAGGCGGGTCCGTTCTGGGACCCCGATACGGACTGGGTCTCCGACGAGGCCGGCTCGCGCGGGCTCTACTGGACCGAGCCGCGAGTGATCGGCGGCTCGGACCCGGTCGAGCTCGGCAAGAACAACTCGGGCCGCGGCGTCGGTGGCTCGATGGTCCACTTCGCCGGCTTCGCGCCGCGCTTTCACCCCTCCGACTTCGAGGTACGCAGCCGCGACGGCGTCGCCGCCGACTGGCCGATCTCCTATGCGGAGCTGCGCCCGCACTACGAGCGGCTCGAGCACGAGCTGCCGGTCGCCGGCGAGCACTGGCCCTGGGGCGATCCGCACGGCTATCCCCACTCCCCCCACCCGGTCGGCGGCGGCGCGCTGCGGATGGTCGAAGGAGCCGAACGCTGTGGGATCGAGATGCGGGTCGGCCCGGTGGCGATCGCCAACGGCTCCTTCGGCAACCGCCCGCACTGCATATATAGGGGGCTCTGCCTGCAGGGCTGCAAGGTCGGCGCCAAGGCCTCGCCGCTGGTCACCCACGTCCCCGACGCGCTCGCCCACGGGGTCGAGATCCGCGCCGACAGCATGGCGACTCGGGTCGAGATCGACGAGGCGGGTCGCTGCAGCGGCGTCACCTACTTCAGCGAAGGCAGGGAACGCTTCCAGCGGGCCGAGGCGGTCGCGGTCGCCGGCTACTCGATCGAGACGCCGCGTCTGCTGCTGCACTCGACCAGCGCCCGCTTCCCCGACGGCCTCGCCAACGGCAACGACCTGGTCGGCCGCGGCGTCATGGTCCAGGGCGCACCTCAGGTCGGCGGCCGCTTCCCCGAAGAGCTGCGCATGTACAAGGCGCCGCCGCCGGAGATCGCCTCCGAGCAGTTCTACGAGACCGACGCGGGACGCGGCTTCGCCCGGGGCTTCTCGATCCAGACTGTCGGGCCGCTGCCGATCGGCTGGGCCGAGCACGTGCTCGCCGACGGCCACTGGGGCCACGCCCTGCGGGAGTACATGCGCGACTACAACCACTGGTACGTGATCGGCGCCCTCAACGAGCTGCTGCCGCTGGCCGAGAACCGGGTGACGCTGGCCGAGGAGAGCGACGCCAACGGCATGCCGGTCGCCCGCATGGACTACAGCCAGTGCGACAACGACCGCGCCAACATCGCCTTCGGCAAGGAACGGATGCGCGAAATCGTTCGCGCCGCCGGCGCCCAGGACGTGCTCGAGATCGACCGCTACGCCCACCTCGTCGGCGGCTGCCCGATGTCGGAGGAGCCCGAGAGCGGCGTCGTCGACTCCGACCAGCGCGCCTGGGAAGTGCCAAACCTCTTCATCGCCGACGGCAGCGTGATGCCTACCCAGGGCTCGGCCAACCCGGCGCTGACGATCATGGCGCTGTCGGCGCGCCTCGCCGAGCGCCTCGCCGAGAAGCGGGTCGGTTCGCCGAGCAGGCACCGCGGGACGGTCCCGGTATGACGCGTCTGGCGACTTATCCCCCCTATAGGGCCCCTAACTCGCCAGACGGAGGTCCACTGTGAGTGGGAATCGCGTTGTGGTCGTCACTGGTGCCTCGGCGGGAGTCGGCCGCGCCGCGGCCAAGGCCTTCGGCGCCCGGGGAGACCGCGTCGCCCTGCTGGCCCGCGGCGAGGAGGGGCTCGAGGGGGCCGCGGCCGAGGTCCGGAAGGCGGGCGGTAAAGCGCTGGCGATCCCGACCGACGTCACCCAACCCGAAGCGGTCGACCGTGCCGCCGAGCAGGCCGAGCAGGAGCTCGGTCCGATCGACGTCTGGGTCAACGACGCGATGGCGACCGTCTTCGCCCCCTTCGACGAGATCGAGCCGGCGGAGTACCGGCGCTCGACCGAAGTCACCTACCTCGGCTGCGTCTGGGGGACGCGGGCGGCGCTGCGCCGGATGAGGCCTCGCGACCGGGGCGTCATCGTCCAGGTCGGCTCGGCCCTCGCCTTCCGCGGCATCCCCCTGCAGGCGCCCTACTGCGGTGCCAAGCACGCGATCGAGGGATTCAGCGAATCGCTGCGCGCCGAGCTCCTGCACGACCACAGCAAGGTGCGGGTCAGCATGGTCCACCTGCCGGCGCTCAACACGCCGCAGTTCGAGATCGGCCGCACCAAGCTGCCGCGCCATCCCCAGCCCGTGCCGCCGATCTATCAGCCGGAGGTCGCCGCCGAGGCGATCGTCTGGATCTCCGAGCACCGCCGCCGCCAGCTCTACGTGGGCGGCCCGACCCTGAAGACCGTGCTCGGCAACCGCGTCGCCCCGGCGCTCGTCGACCGCTACCTCGCCCGCACCGGCTACAAAGGCCAGCAGACCGACGAACCCGTCGATCCCGACCGCCCTGACAATCTCTTCGAGCTGGTGCCCGGCGACCATGGCACCCGCGGCCGCTTCGGCGAAGGTGCTCGCTCGGCCAGCGTGGTCACCTGGCTCTCGCGCCACCGCGCCGTGCTGGGCTTCGCGGCGGTGGCCGGGGGCGGCGCGGCCATCGGGCGCGCGCTGGCTCGATGAGCGCGGACCAGCCCCCGATTTCGAGCTACGGCCTGATCGGGGACCAGCGCAGCGTCGCGCTCGTCTCGGCTCGGGGATCGATCGACTGGTGCTGCCTGCCGCGCTTCGACTCGGGTGCGCTCTTCGCGCGCCTGCTCGACCCGGGGGGCGGCCATTGCTCGATCGGTGCCAGGCGAGCATCGGGGCGCCGCTACTTGGAGCAGACCCTCGTGTTGGAGACGGTGCTGGCCGACGACGATGGCGAGGCAAGGCTGCTCGACCTCTTTCTCCTCGATGAGGAAGACGAGCGGCCCTGTCTCGTTCGGCTCGTCGAGGGTGTGCGTGGGTCACTCGACCTGCCGGTCGAAGTCGCGCCGCGCTTCGACTACGGCGCGGTATCGCCGTGGCTGCGCGAGGCCGGCGGAGAGAGCTCATTTGCCGCGATCGGTGGCGACGACGGCTTGCTGATCCGCGCCGACTTCGAGCTGGGCGTCGTCGACCGCCATCGCCTCGTCGGGAAGCTGCGGGTCGGCGAGGGCGAGCGGCGGCGCCTCAGCCTCGCCTACCGGCGCCCGGTCGAGCTCGAACCGCTCGAGCGCACCGGCGACCTCGACCCGGACGAGATCGACGCCGCATTCGAGCGCACCGTCGAGCGCTGGCGCGAGTGGTTCTCGCGCCTCAAAGGCAAGGCCCTGGCCGGCGAGGGAGTCGCCCGCTCGGCGCTGACCCTGAAGGCGCTCAGCTACGAGCCGACCGGGGCGATCGTCGCCGCGCCCACCACCTCCCTACCCGAGGCCCGCGACCTCAGCGGCGAGCGCAACTGGGACTACCGCTTCAGCTGGGTGCGCGACTCGGCGCTGGCGGTCCGCTCGCTCGCCGAGCTCGGTTGCGAGGAGGACGCCGACGCCTTCCGCCGCTTCGTCGAGCGCAGCGCCGCCGGCCATGCCGACGACCTGCAAGTCCTCTTCGGCATCGGCGGCGAGAGGCGGCTCGGCGAGGAAGACCTCGAGCACCTGGGCGGCTACCGCGGCGCGGCGCCGGTACGGGTCGGCAACGCCGCCGTCGGTCAATTCCAGCTCGACGCCTACGGCCAGGTCCTCGACCAGAGCTGGAGCCGGCATCAGCGCGGCAACTCGCCCGACGAGGACTACTGGCGCTTCCTTGCCGACCTGGTCGAGGCAGCCTGCGAGCGCTGGACCGAGCCCGACCGGGGGATCTGGGAGTGGCGCGGCGAGTCGCGCCACTTCGTCCACTCCAAGGCGCTCGCCTGGTCGGCGATCGACCGTGGAATCCGCATCGCCGCGGACACCGGGCACGAGGTGCCGGAGCGCTGGCGGGGAGCGCGAGACGAGGTTCGGGCGGCGATCGAGTCGCGCGGCTACGACGAGGAGCGCGGCACCTTCGTTCAAGCCTTCGATCACGACGATCTCGACGCGGCGCTGTTGCGCCTCCCCGCGGCCGGCTTCATCGAGTGGGACGACGAGCGGATGGTGGGGACCGCGGATGCGATCCGCGAGCGACTCGATTTCGACGGCCTGCTGCGCCGCTACGACGCCGACGACGGAATGACGACCGAGGGCGCCTTCCTCCCTTGCTCGTTCTGGCTCGCCACCTGCCTCGCCCACCAGGGCCGCGTCGATGATGCGCGGGAGGTCTTCGAGCGAGCGGCCGCCACCGCCAACGAGCTCGGCCTCTTCGCCGAGGAGTACGACCCGGCGGAGGAGCAGATGCTCGGCAACTTCCCCCAGGCGCTCACCCACCTCTCCCACATCGAGGCCGCCCTGGCGCTCTCGGGGGCTTAGAGGCTCCGAACGATTGCCTGCAAACGCTCAGCGACCGCTCGGCCGAGCTCAGCGGGCGAAGTGGACGTAGGCGTGCCAGGCCGGCTTCGGCGCTCCGTTGCGGCGGAAGAGGCCGGTGCCACCGCAGAAGTTGCAGACGCCGGGAACGTCGTCGACTGAGAACCAGTAGACCCGTTTGAGCCGCCAGCGGCTCTGCTCGCGGCGCAGCAGTGAGAAGGCTCCCTTCAGCTGGGCGGCCTGGCCGTGCAGGCCCTTGGCGAAGGAATCGCGGCGGTTGGGGCGTTCGGAGCTCCAGCCCATCTCGGTGATCCAGAGGCCGACGCCGCCGTCGTGGGCGCGGCGCAGGACCGAGCGGACTTCCTCGATCTCGGGCCCGAGGCGCTGATAGGTGGCGGTGTAGGGGTGAAGGGAGACGCCGTCGAAGGCGGCGCGGACACCCGGCGTGCGCTGGTACATCAGGCGCAGGAAGTCGGTCGCGAAGTAGGCCTGCGGCGGGTGGAACGGCCGTGACGCCTCGCCGGGTCGGGCGAAGAGGCCGGCGAGGATGAGCTGGGCGTGCGGGTCGGCCGAGTGGATCGCGGCCGCCGTGCGCTTGACCAGGCGGCCGTATTCGGCCGGGTCGGGCCGGACGACGAAGTACTTGAAGTTGGGCTCGTTCCAGACCTGCCAGTAGTGGATCGGGCGGCGCGGCAGGGTCGGGTTTTCGCTCCAGAATTCACCGCCCGGCCCGTAGCGAGCGACGGCGGCGCGGGCGAAGGCCGCCCAGGCGCGGCCGGCGGCGCCGGCCGCCGGCAGGTGCAGGGGCGCCCGGGCGCCGGCCGAGCCGGGCACCCGGCGCGCGGGCACCGCCCAGCGCGGCGCGTCGTAGAGGAAGGGCAACACCTCCAGTCGCGCCCGCGCGGCGGCGCCGACCTGGGCATCGATGCCCGACCAGTCGAAACCGCCACGGGGCGATGGCTCGACGCTGCCCCAGGCGACCGGCAGGCGGACGCTGTCCACCCCGCCCCGCTGCAGCCGCCGCAGCTGCGCGTCGCTCTGCTGCAGCTGGGGCACGACTCCCCAGAAGAGCTTCGGTACGGCTGCCGCGGGGGCAGCGGCGAGCAGGAACATGAGGCCCGCCGAGAGCAGCGGGGTAAAAATCCGCGAACGCATTCCGAAGCAGTTACCCACCGTGACACCAAAACACATGTAGGCTGCCAAAGTCTTCGAGTAGTCAACCGAATTACCTGGGAGGGTCATGTTGAGCTCGCACAAAGGGCGCCGGGGTTCGCGCGCGATCGCTGTAGTGGTCTCCGTCCTCGTTCTGTTGGCGGCTCTGGGCGGAACAGCGCAGGCCGAACCGCCCGCCTGCACGGGCGAACCGGCGGCGATCCACACGCTCAACATCACCGTCGGCGGCGTTCCGACCTATGGCTACTACGCGCTGCCCTCGGGGACCCCGAAGGGCGTCGTCGTGCTCGGCCACGGCTACCCGACCACGGCCCAGTCGATGGTGCCCCTGATGCCCGGCATCGCCGAACGGGACGACGCGATCGTGGTGGCGATGGACTACCACGGGACCGTCGACCTCGAAGGGCCGACCGGCACCAGGTCGCGCGGCTGGAAAGTGAGCGAGGGGGCGGCCGACTCGATCGCCGCGACGCAGCTCTTCACCAGCACCTGCCAGAGCCTCAACCCGAGCCGCTTCGTCAACACCGCCTTCGGCGTCAGCATGGGCGGCAACATGACCGGCCTCGCGGTCTCCGAAAAAGCAACCCGCGCCGGCGGCACCCCCCTCTTCGACTATTGGTTCGACGTCGCCGGCGTCACCAACGTGCCGGAGATCTACACCGACGCCACGGTGATCTCGCTGGCGCCGCTGGGCAGCATCCAGACGATCGGCAGCAACGCCAAGGCCGACATCGAAGCCGAGATGGGCAACCCGGTCCTCAACCTCACCACCTACCTCAACCGCAGCCCCGCCCTGCGCGCCGGCCAGATGAAAGCCTCCGGCCTGAAAGGCGTGGTCGTCTCCCACGGCGTCCTCGACGGTGAGGTCACCTCCGACCAGAGCGACCAGATGGTCGCCGCCCTGGCCCTGGCCGGCATCCCCACCGACTACTCGACCTCGATCTTCAAAGCTCCCGAAACGCCGCCCGGGCTGACCCTCGACGGCGACATCCTCGGCCTGATCCCCGGCTACGAATCCCCCTTCGCCGGCCACGTCAACGAAGTCGTGATCGGGGCGGCCCTCGATCGCCTCGACGCGCTCTACCAGAAAGGCACGGTCCCCTCGGGGCTGAAACTGACGCTGGAAGACGGCAGCCTGGGGACGTTCCCGCTGCTCTGAGCCTCGCGTCACCCGCGGAACTAAGCCTCGCATCGCCCGTTCGCCGTTTTCGTCTCGCCGGCGCGGGTAACGATCTGTCGTTGCTGAAAAGCGAAGCGGGCCCCTGGAGGACGATTGAGGAGCACCCGGCACGACTTCAGCGGTCTCTTCTCGCTCTACCTCTGGATCGGCATAGCCGTGGCGCTGATCGTCTTCGCCGCCGTCGCCTTCGCGCTGATCCGCTACCGAGCGCGGGAGGGTCGCTCTCCCTCGACCCGCTCTGAGGCCAACGCGCTCGAGATCGGTGCCGCCGTGCTGATCACGGCGATCGTCGGCTTCCTCGTCTTCAGCACCTTCTCGACCGAGGCGAAGGAGGACGACGACTCGCCGCGGGCGATCAGCATCGACGTCACCGCCTTCCAGTGGGGCTGGCGCTTCGTCTACCCCGGCGAGGGCGTCAGCGTGATCGGCAACAGCAATCACCCGCCGAACTTCGCGGTGCCCGGCGACCGCCCGGTCTCCTTCTCCTTGCGCTCGGCCGACGTGATCCACTCCTTCTGGATCCCGAGCGAGCGCTTCAAGCGCTCGGCGATCCCGGGGCGGGTCAACCGCTTCGACCTGAGCTTCGAAAGCGCCGGGCACGAGGAAGGCCTCTGCGCGGAATTCTGCGGCCTGCGCCACAGCGGCATGCGCTTTGGCGTCTGGGTCCTCTCCGATCGGAGCTATGAGCGATGGCTGGCGGCGCATCGGTAGCCCTGCCCGCCGGGAGCGAGCGCGCGGTCGGCTGGCTGGCGAGCACCGACCACAAGCGCACCGCGGCGAAGATCGGCGTCGCCTCACTCTTCTTCTTTGCGCTGAGCGGCCTGCTGGCGCTGCTGATGCGGGCCGAGCTCGCCCAGCCAGGACTGCAGTTCGTCTCCGACCACACCTACGACGAGCTCTTCACGATGCACGGCTCGGGGATGATCTATCTCTTCCTCACCCCGGCGGCGCTGGGGCTGGGGCTCTACTTCGTGCCGCTGCAGGTCGGCGCGGCCGAGGTCGCGGCTCCGCGCCTGGCCCTGGCCGGCTTCTGGCTCTACCTCTGCGGCGGCCTGGCGATGTACTCGGGCTTCCTCACCGACTCGGGCGCCGGCAGCGACAGCTGGACGGCGACGATTCCGCTCTCCAGCAGCACCCACACGCCCGGCGTCGGCATGGACCTCTGGGTGATCGGCGCCGGCCTCGCCACGCTCGGCTCGCTGCTGGTCGCGGTGACGATCCTGCTCACGATCGTGCGCCTGCGCGCCCCCGGGATGACGATGCTGCGGCTGCCGGTCTTCAGCTGGACGATGCTGGTGACGACCTTCATGGTCCTCGCCTCCTTCCCGGTCCTGGTCGTGGCGATGGGCCTGCTGTTGGCCGAACGCCACCTCGGCGGCGTCTTCACCGGCGCCACCGGCTCGGTCGCCTACCAGCACCTCTTCTGGTTCTACGGCCACCCGGTCGTCTACGTGATGTTCTTCCCCTTCGTCGGCGCCGTCGCCGAGGTCGTCGCCACCTTCTCGCGCAAACGCTTCTTCGGCTACCGCGCGCTGGTCGCCTCGCTGCTGCTCTTCACGGCGCTCTCGATGGCGGTCTGGGGCCACCACATGTTCGTCACCGGCGCGGTGCAGAACCAGTACTTCTCGCTCACCTCGCACCTGCTCGCGGTGCCAGCGGGAATCGAGTACTTCGACCTGATCGCGACGATGATCGGCGGCTCGATCCTGCTGCGCACGCCGATGCTCTTCGCGCTCGGCTTCATCTGCCAGTTCCTGATCGGCGGCCTGACCGGGATCGTCGTCGCCTCGCCGCCACTCGACTACCACGTCAACGGCAGCTTCTTCATCGTCGCCCATTTCCACTACACGCTCTCGCCGGCAGCCTCTTCGGCCTGCTCGCCGGGGTCCACTATTGGTTCCCGAAGGTGAGCGGGGCGATGCTGCGCGAAGGGCTCGGCAAGCTCAGCTTCTGGCTGCTGGCGATCGGCGCCAACCTGACCTTCTTCCCGATGTTCTTCCTCGGCTTCGACGGGATGCCGCGCCGGGTGGCGGACTACACGCCGCGGCTCGGCGACCTCAACCTGCTCTCCTCGATCGGGGCCGGGGTGATCGCGCTCGGCATCCTCGTCTTCCTCGCCAACCTCTTCGTCTCCCTGCGCCGGCGCGTGCCGGCCGGCGATGACCCCTGGCAGGGACAGACGCTCGAGTGGGCGACCTCTTCGCCGCCGCCGCGGCACAACTTCGACTCGCTGCCCCGCGTCGGCTCCTATGCGCCGTTGCTCGACCGCCGCCAGGAAGCAGCCGCGGCGGAGGCGCACGAGGGGGCGGCGGCGTGAGGGGCGGCGGCGGACCGCTGCTCACCTGGGGTTGTCTGCAGCTCGTGCTCGGCGCCGGGCTCGCCGCCTTCTCGGAATTCGTGCCGGCGCTGCTCTTCCTCGCCGCCGCCGCGCCGGTCCTCGCCCTCGCCGCCTGGAACCGGCGGCGCCCGCCGCGCGAGAAACCGCGGCTCCTCCCCGCCGTCAGCCTGCCGGTGGTGATTGTCGCGATCGGCCTCGCGACCGCCGCGGTCGGCTTGACGGCGGGACTGTGGCTCTCCCTGGTCGGTGGCGAGATCGTCCTTTTCGGCGCGGTCTGGCTGGCCCGGGAGCTATACGACGAACGGCGGTGGGCGCCGTGATCCTGTTCTCCGCCGGGCTCTGCGTGCTCTTCGCCGGCCTGGCGGTCGACGACGTCTCGCTGCCGCTGCACATGGCCGGGCACGGCGTCGTCGTCGCGATCGCGGCGCCGCTGATCGTGCTGGGCCGACCGTTGAGCGCGGTGCTGCGGGCACTGCCGCGGGGCGCGGCGCGGCGCACGGTGATGCTGCTGCACTCGCGGCCGGCGCGGGTGCTGCTCTGGCCGCCCCTGGCGCTGCTCGCCTTCGTCGCAGTCCAGCTCGCCTTCCACCTGACGCCGCTCTACGGCGAGGCGCTCGAGGAGGGGCCGCTGCACGATGCCGAGCACCTGCTCTTCCTGATCACCGCGCTCTGGCTCTGGACGGTCTGCCTCGCGGTCGAGCCGCTGCCCCGGCGCTGGTCGCCGCTCGGCAGGGCGGGGCTGCTGATGGCGGCGATGATGTTGAGCGACATCGGCTCGGTGAAGCTGATGGTCGACGGCGAGGCGGCAGCGGGCGCGGCGATGACCGTCTCGATGCTGCCGATCGGCCTCGGCGCCGCCATCCTGTATTGGCGCGCCCTGCTGCGCGAAGAGCGCCGTGCCGTGCGCCGGGAAGTCGGCGATTCACGCCCGGAGGCAATCCATGCCGCGTAGGCGAATCGTCACGCTCACCCTCGCCCTCTTGCTCGCCTGCTTCGCCACGGTGAGCTTCGCCCAGCCGCCGACCGGCCGGCCGAGCAACGAGTGGACAGTTGACCACCGTATAAGTGGGTCAACTGTCCACTCAGCGTTGGAACGCACGGGCCGACGGCTGTTCGAAGAGGGTTGCTCGAGCTGTCACGGGTTTGACGGCGGCGGGGTGCGCGGACAGGGGCCTTCGCTCGTCGGCGCCGGCGAAGCCGCCGCCGACTTCTACCTGCGCACCGGGCGGATGCCGCTCGACCAGGTCGGCGAGCAGCCACTGCGCGGCGAACCGGCCTACTCGGACGAGCAGATCCGCGCCCTCGATGCCTACGTCGGCTCGCTCGGCAAGGGGCCGACGATCCCGGCCGTCCGCCCGGAGCAGGGCTCGCTCAGCGCGGGGATGCGCCTCTTCACAGACTCCTGCGCAGGCTGCCACGGCGTCGGCGGCAAGGGCGGCGTCGCGATCGGCGCCTACGCGCCGCCGCTCGGCGAAGCGACGCCGACCCAGGTCGGCGAGGCGGTCCGCGTCGGCCCCTACGTGATGCCGCGCTTCTCCGCAGCGCAGATCGACCAGGCGGAGCTCGACTCGCTCGCCCGCTACGTGCAGCTGACGCAGGACCCCGACGACGCCGGCGGCCTCGGCATCGGCCACATCGGGCCCGTCCCCGAGGGCCTCGTCGCCTGGCTGGCGGCGATCGTCGCCCTGCTCCTGATCGCCCGCCTGATCGGCGAGCGCAGCGGCTCCGATCGGAGTGAGGCGTGATCCGGCGATTGCTGGCCCCGGCGGCTGCGGCCGAGCTGCTGATCGCCGCCCTGCTCGGCCTCGCCGGCCTGGCCGGGCTGGGCTTCGTCGCCGTCTACGCCTTCGCCGGCGGCGACACCCAGCTGCTCGGCGTCGCCTTGGCGCTGGCGCTCGGCCTGCTCGGCGCGGCGCTGCTGATCGCTTCGCGCACGGTCTTCAAACAGAGGCAGGCCGAGGAGGAGCGACCGGACTTCGCGCTGCCGGGAGACGGCACCGAGGCCACGGCCGAGGCCGCGACCACCACCCCGGCGGACGGCGTCGACGACGCCTCCGTCACCCTGCGCGCCGGCGTCGAGGGCGTCACCAGGCGCCGCCTGCTCGGCGCCGCCGCGGGCGCCGCCGGTGCCGGGGTCGGCGCAGCCGCTCTGACCCCGATCGCCTCGCTCGGCCCCCGCGTCGGCAAGCTGCTCGGCGAGTCCCCCTGGCACGACGGCACGGCCCTGGTCGAGGAGAACGGCCTGCCGGTGCGGGCCGAGGAGCTCGAGGTCGGCTCCTTCCTCACCGCCTTCGCCGAGGGCGCCGACAAACGCGAACTCGCCGCCGCGGTCATCGTCGTCCGGGTCGAGGAGAGCGAGCTGGAACTGCCCTCCGAGCGCCGCGACTGGGCGCCGCTGGGCCTGCTCGCCTTCTCGAAGATCTGCACCCACGCCCAGTGCGCGGTCAGCCTCTTTCGCTACCCGCTCTTCGCCGAACGCTCGCCCGGTCCGGCGCTGGTCTGTCCCTGCCACTACTCGACGTTCGACGTGCTCAAGGGCGGCGAGCGCGTCTTCGGCCCGGCGGTGCGGGCGCTGCCGCAGCTGCCGCTGCGAATCGAAGCGGGACGCCTGATCGCCGCCGGCGAGCTCTCCGGCGCGGTCGGTGCCTCCTGGGGCGGAGTGAGGGAAGAATCGTGATCCGCCGCGCCGTCGGCGCCCTCGACCAGCGCACCGGCGGCGGCTCGGTGCTGGCCAAGACGCTGCGCTACGTCTTCCCCGATCACTGGACCTTCCTCTTCGGCGAGATCGCGCTCTACTCGTTCCTGATCCTCGTCGCCACCGGGATCTACCTCACCCTCTTCTTCGAGCCCTCGAGCACGCAGGTCGTCTACCACGGCTCCTACGCCCCGCTGCAGGGCCAGGAGATGTCGAAGGCCTACGCCTCGGCGGTCGAACTCTCCTTCGACGTGCGGGCCGGCCTGCTGATCCGCCAGGTCCACCACTGGGCGGCGCTCGTCTTCCTCGCCGCGATCGTCGTCCACCTGATGCGGATCTTCTTCACCGGCGCCTACCGCAAGCCGCGCGACGTCAACTACTACGTCGGCCTGACCATGCTGGTCCTCGCCGTGGTCGAGGGCTACGCCGGCTACTCGCTGCTCGACGACCTGCTCTCCGGCATGGGCCTGGCGATCGGCAACGCCGTCGCGCTCTCGATCCCCTTCGTCGGCGGCCAGCTAGGCACCCTGATCTGGGACGGGCGCTTTCCCGGCGGCGAGGCCTTCTTCTCGCGCCTCTTCATCGCCCACGTGCTGATCTTTCCGGTGCTGATCGGCTCGCTGATGGCGCTTCACCTGACGCTGATCGCGATCCCCAAGCACACCCAGTTCCGCGGTCGCGGCCGCAGCGAGGCAAACGTCGTCGGCACACCGCTGTGGCCGGGCTACGCGCTGCGCTCGCTCGGCCTCCTCTTCTGCGTCGCCGCGGTCCTCTTCGCCCTCGGCGGCCTCGTCCAGATCAACCCGATCTGGCAGTGGGGGCCCTACGAGCCCTATCTGGGGACCAACGGCGCCCAGCCCGACTGGTACCTCGGCTGGCTGATCGGGGCGCTGCGGCTGATGCCCCACTTCGACCTCGTGATCGGCAGCTACACCGTCATCCCCAACCCCTTCTGGGGCGGCGTCCTCTTCCCCGCGGTCGTCTTCGGCTTCCTCTACGCCTGGCCGGCGATCGAGCGCCGCCGCACGGGCGACCGCGCCCAGCACAACCTGCTCGACCGCCCCCGCGACAACCCACGCCGGACCGCGATCGGTGCCGCCCTCTTCACCTGGGTAGCGACGATCTTCTTCGCCGGCGCGGCCGACCGCGCCTTCGTCCAGCTCGGCGTTCCCTACGAAGCCCAGCTCTGGGGCTATCGGGCGGCCTCGATCCTGCTCCCGATCGCGGTCTACTTCCTCACCCGCCGAATCTGCGAACGGCTGCGGGAGGGCGAAGGCCATCCCGGCCGCGGGTCCGGCGCACGCGTCCTCGCCCGCAACCGCGAGGGCGGCTTCGAGCAAATCGGGGCGGGCGGTCCCACAGGTGTCACCCCCGCGGATCGGGGTAATTGAGGCCCATGTATCTAATCCCGCTTCTCTTGATCCTGGTGGTCGGCGTCGGAATCCTCGCCGGGCCGCTCTTCGCCGTGGTCGTGCTCGTCCTCTTCCTGATCGGGCTCGGCCTCTACAAATTCTTCGGCCCCGGCACCGAGCCGGAGCACAAGCCGACCGGCCAGGTCCCCGCCGTCGGCGAACGGCAGGGCTCCAGCCACGACGACATCGAAGGCGGCGTCTGGGGCGAGAAGCGACCGGAACACGAGGAAGCCTCTCGGCCCACCTGAGCAGTGGCGCAGCTCGGCTACACACTCTCCAGCGAGGAGTTCGATGCTCCCACGCTGGTCGCCCAAGCCGAGCGCGCCGAGCGGGCGGGCTTCGCCTTCGCCTCGATCTCCGATCACTTCCATCCCTGGGTCGACGCCCAGGGTGAGAGCCCGTTCGTCTGGGGCACGCTCGGCGCGATCTCCCAGCGGACCGAGCGGATCGAGTTGATGACCGGGGTCACCTGCCCGACCACGCGCATCCACCCGGCGATCGTCGCCCAGGCGGCAGCGACCGCCGCACAGCTGTTGCCGGGGCGCTTCTCGCTCGGCCTCGGCACCGGCGAGAACCTCAACGAGCACATCACCGGCGAGCGCTGGCCCGGCGTGGTCGAGCGCCAGGCCCGCCTCGAGGAGGCGATCGAGGTGATCCGCGAGCTCTGGACGGGCAAGCTGAAGAGCCACCGCGGCGAGCACTTCACGGTCGAGAACGCGCGCATCTATTCGCTGCCCGACGAGCCGCCGCCGCTGCTGGTCGCGGTCGCCGGGGAGAGCTCGGTCGAGCTCGCCGCGAGAGCCGGCGATGGCCTGATCGGCACCTCCCCCGTCGCCGAGTCGGTCGAGCAGTTCCGCTCCGAAGGCGGCGAGGGAAAGCCGACCTACGGCCAGCTCCACGTCTGTTGGGCCGAGGACGAGGAGTCGGCGAAGAAGCTGGCGCTGGAGCAGTGGCCCAACGGCGCGATCAGCGGCAGCTACTTCCTCGAGCTGCCCCTGCCCGCCCACTTCGAAGAGGCGGCCGAAGTGCTGGACGCCGATGACATAGGCGAGAGCATCGTCTGCGGCCCCGACCCCGAACGCCACCGCGCCGCGATCCAGGAGTACGTCGATGCCGGCTATGACCACGTCTACGTGCACCAGATCGGCGACGACCAGGAGGGCTTCTTCGACTTCTACGAGCGCGAAGTGCTGCCCAGCTTCCGCTGAGCGGCAAGACTCGCCAGCACATCGCGGTCCTTGCGCAGCTCGCCGATCGACTTGAAGACTTCGGCGGCGCCGGCCTCGCGCAGCTCTTCCTCGGAGAAGCCGCCGGTCAGGACCGCCAGGGTCGGGATGCCCGCCGCATCGGCGGCCTTCACGTCCCAGGTCGAGTCGCCGACCATCA
>Ga0070677_10000015_pt1 | contig 52793 bp, 53 predicted proteins | sample KBSM63metaG_FD_64674 | JGI IMG/M metagenome (GOLD analysis project Ga0070677, IMG submission 64674) | Miscanthus rhizosphere microbial communities from Kellogg Biological Station, Michigan, USA - KBS M6-3 metaG | ecosystem: Host-associated > Plants > Roots > Rhizosphere > Soil ... | reverse complement strand
GATCCCGACCATCATCGCGAAGGCGAAGTCCTGCAGCGTGGCGCCGCCGAAGATCAGCAGGCAGACCACCGAGAGCAGGGTGGTGAAGCTGGTCGCCAGCGAACGGGTCAGCACCTCGCTCATCGAGCGGTTGACGATCTGTGAGAAGGCGGCCCGCGGCATGCGCGGCATGTTCTCGCGTATTCGGTCGAAGACGATGATCGTGTCGTAGAGCGAGTAACCAAGGATGGTCAGGAAGGCGGCGACCGTACCGCTGCTCACCTCCCTACCGGTCAGGGAGTAGATGCCCGCGGTGATCAGGATGTCGTGGAAGATCGCGATCAGCACCGGCACGGCGAATTTCGGGTCGAACCGGAAGGCGATGTAGGCGCAGATGATCAGCAGCGAGAAGATCAGCGCGTTGCGGGCGCTGTTCGCCACGGTCTTGCCGAAGGTGGGTCCGACGCTGGTGCTGTCAAAGCCGTTGGCGACGATCCCGAATTCCTTCTCGAGCTCCTTCTGCATTTCGTTGATCTCGTCGGGTTCGAGCGTCTCGGACTGGATCAGGAAGGCGTTGTCGCCGAGGCCGGGATTGCTCTCCTGCTGCACCTCGCCGCCGGAGATGCCGACGTTGTCGAGCGCTTCGCGGACGCCCTCCTCGTCGGTCGGCTTGACCAGCGCCACCTCGACCCGCGTGCCGGACTCGAAGTCGATGCCGAGGTTGAGCTGCTTGGTCGCCAGCGCCAGCGCGCCGACGATCAGGATCACGCCGGAGAAGGTGAAGAACCAGCGGCTGGCGCCCATGAAGTCGAAGTGCCAGCGCAGGCCCTCCCTGTTGGCCCCCAGCGCGCTCGGCGAGCGCAGTAGGCGCGAGCGACTCATCGTGCCGAGCAGCGCCTGGGTAAAGACCACGGCCGTGAGCAGCGAGACGATCGTGCCGACGCCGAGGACGAAGGCGAAGCCCTTGACCCCGGCGGTGGCGAGGACGAAGAGGACGAAGGCCGTCAGCAGGGTGACGACGTTGGCGTCGATGATCGTCGCGATGCCCTTGCGATAGCCGGCCGCAATCGCGCTCGACATCGAGCGACCCGCCCGCACCTCCTCCTTTATTCGCTCGAAGATGACGATGTTGGAGTCGGCGGTGACGCCGATCGTCAGCACCAGCCCCGCGATCCCCGGCAGGGTCAGGGTGATCGGGATCAGTTTGATCAGGGCGAAGAAGATCACCCCGTAGGCGGCGAGCGCGGTCACCGCCACGAAGCCGAGGAAGCGGTAGAAGATCAAAAGGAAAATGATCGTCAGGGCGAGGCCGATCAGCCCCGCCTTGATGCCGTCGTGCAGCGCTTCGGAGCCGAGCGTCGCCGAGACCTGCGACTGGCTGATCAGGTTGAGGTTGATGGGCAGGGCGCCGCGTTGCAGGAAGGCGGCCAGGTCCTGGGCGTCGCCGATGCTGGTGAAGCCACCGGAGATCTGGGCGCCCGTTCTGCCGTCGATCCCATCGGGGTTCTGCGCGTAGTTGATGATCGGCCGCGTCTTGACTTCGTTGTCGAGGACGACGGCGAAGTGGCCCGAGGTGGCTTCGGCGGATTCGGCGCTGCTCGGGCCGATCGCCGAGGCGGCGCCACGCTGGGCGATCGTGCGGGTGACTTCCTGGAAGTTCTTGCGACCGTCGTCGGTGAAGCCGAAGGTGACGTTGGGCTGGCCGAATTCATCCGTTTCCTGCTTCGGCCGGGTGATTTCAGTGCCGGAGAGCGCCGGATCGTCTTTGAGGGCAAACCAACCGGGTTCGGCCTCCTCGATCGTCTGACCCTTGGCGTCGCTCGGCTTTTCCGAGACGACGATCGTGCCCTGCGGCACCTTGACCACGAGGCCGGCGTCGGCGGGCCGTTTGCGGCCGCTGGGCGCGATGAAAAGGTCTTCGCGGGTGAACTCCGGCCCGGCGATCAGCTTGTGGTCTTTGCTCTTGTCGAAGAGGTAGAAGGTGGTCGGCGCGCTGCAGTTTTCGCAGTCCTTTTTCAGCGGCTGTTCGGAGGCGAGCTTGGCCGCCGCGTACTCGGTCGGGTAGGCGCCGGCGACGATCAGCTGCTGGTTTTCGCGCTTGGTCGGCAGCCGGCCCGCTGCCTGCCATTCTTTGGTCGCTTCCTGGAGCGGTCCTTTCGGCGGTTCACGACCCGGGTGGCCGCCGATGACGAACTCGCGCCCGATCAGGTTCGGTTCCCAGTCGAAGAAGAAGAGACGGGCGGGCTTGGTCGCGCATTCGGTCGCCTTGCCGACGCTCGTGGCGCCGGGGATGCCGACCTGGATCTGGTCGCTGCCGACGCGCGAGACCTCGATCTCGGAGACGCCCAGTTCGTCGCAGCCGGAGCGGATGATGTCGACCGCCCGTTCCATCGAGCCGTTGTCGAGGGTCGGCTGCTGCGGGGTCGGGCGGCCCTGCAGCACCAGCTGCACCCCGCCCTTGAGGTCGAGGCCGAGCTTCGTTTCCTTGTTGGCGATGACGATGCCCGAGACGGCGATCAAGCCGAGGACAAAGAGCAGCACGAAGACGTGTTTGCGCCTTTTGCCCATGCCGCCCTCAATCCTCCGGGGTGAGGACGATCAGCAGTCCCCCGTCGTCGTCGTATGCCGGAAAGACGTCGGCGACCGCCTCCGCCGGAATGTCACCCTCGGCGTTGACCGAGACTCGCTTGCCAAGCGAGCGCACACCCCACTCGAGCGAGGTTTCGATCGGGTCGGCGGAGCCCTCACGGGTATCGCCGCCGGACACCTTTGCCTCCTCGCGCCATTCGAGGCCGAGCACCTCCTGCACCGGGCGGCCGATCACGTCCTCGTCGGTGAGGCCGGTGAGCTCGAAGCTGCCGCGGCCGGCATCGATCACCCGCGCTTTCTGATCGCAGACGAAGAAGGCGGCGTTGGGCGCCGGGTAGTAGTCGTCGAGCAGCTCGAAGACGAAGCCGAAACCGCATTTGGAGCAGCCCTTGGGACGCGAGCTGAAGCCCGCGGTTCGCTCCGCGCTGACCTCCCTGTGGCCACAGTTGGGGCAGATGAAGAACGGCATCCCACCCGCAGGTTACTCAGAAGAGGCTGTTCGCTCCTTCGGGCATCGGCAGCCCGAGGTGCTCGTAGGCCCGAGGAGTGAGTACGCGACCCCGCGGAGTGCGCTTGAGCAAGCCCTGTTGGAGCAGGTAGGGCTCGAGCACGTCCTCGATCGTGTCGGCCTCCTCGCCGATCGCGACGGCGAGAGTCGAGAGGCCCACCGGCCCTCCTGAGAACTTGGTCGCGACGACGTCGAGCAGGGCACGGTCACTGCGATCGAGCCCCCCGGCGTCGACCTCGAGCATCGCCAGGGCGGCGTCGGCGACCCCGCCGTCGATCGCTCCCCGCTCCTTGACCTGGGCGAAATCGCGCACCCGCTTCAGCAGGCGATTGGCGACCCGGGGCGTGCCGCGCGAGCGTTCGGCGATCGTGCGTGCTCCCTCGGCGTCGATCTCGACTCCGAGGATGCCGGCCGAGCGGACGATGATCTGGCTCAAGTGCTCGGGGGCGTAGTGCTCGAGGCGGTGGGAGAGGCCGAAGCGATCGCGCAGCGGCGTCGTCAGCAGCCCGGCGCGGGTCGTCGCCCCGATCAGGGTGAAGAGCGGCAGCGGCAGGGTGACGGTGCGGGCGCCGGCGCCCTGGCCAAGCACGACCGGCAGCTCGCCGTCCTCCATCGCCGGGTAGAGCGTCTCCTCGACGGCGCGCCCGAGGCGGTGGATCTCATCGACGAAGAAGACGCTGCCGGGCTCCAGGGCGGTCAGGAAGGAGGCGACGTCGGCCTTGCGCTCCAGCGCCGGGCCGGCGGTCTGCACCAGCGGCACCCCCATCTCCTCGGCGACGATGTGAGCGAGCGAGGTCTTGCCGAGGCCGGGCGGGCCGGCCAGCAGTACGTGGTCGAGCGGCTCGTCGCGACCGCGCGCCGCCTCGATGAAGATCGCCAGCTGCTCGGTCACCTGCTCCTGATTGACGAAGTCGGCGAGAGTGCGGGGCCGCAGCGAGCGGTCGAGCTCCTCGTCGGGCATATCGGCCCGCGCGTCGTGCACCCGCACGTCATCGGGCGGCGTCTCATCGGCCGGCGGGAAAGGCCCGTCGATGCCCGGCGTGCGGATCCGCTCGCTCATGCCTTGCTCCGCGAGGAGCCGGCCTTGCGCAGGGCGGCGGCGAGCAGCTCCTCGGCGTCATCGCCGTCGACTCCTTCGAGCAGCTGCTCGGCCTCCAGCGGCGCGTAGCCGAGGTTGACCAGGCCGTCACGGGCGAGCCCGCGGGCATCGGCTCCCTCGACCGCGGCGGCGGCGACCTCTTCCTCGAGTGAGCCGGCGACCTTCTCGCGCAGCTCGACGATGATCCGCTCCGAGGTGCGTTTGCCGATCCCCGGCACGGCCTGGAAGCGCTTTGCGTCACCGGCGGCGATCGCACGCAGCAGTTCGCGGCTCGGGCCACCCGAAAGGGCGGCGACGGCCACCTTGGGCCCGACCCCGCTGACCGAGATCAGCAGGCCGAAGAGGTCGCGCTCCTCCTCGGAGGCAAAGCCGAAGAGCGCCAGGGAGTCCTCGCGCGAGATCAGCTCGGCGTGGAGGAAGACTTCGTTGCCCGCGGCCGGCACCGCTTTCAGCGTCTCCGCCGAGACGGCGAGCCGGTAGCCGACGCCCCCGGCGTCGACGACGACGTGATCGGGACGGCGCACCATCACCTCGCCCTTGACCGCGGCGATCATCCGGCGAGCCTCGCCGCGTCGCGCTCTTCTTCGACTCCTTGGATGGCTGCCTCGCGACCGGCGGCGCCGCCGTGGCAGATCGCCACGGCGAGAGCGTCGGCGGCGTGATCCGGGGTCGGCGGCTCGGGGAGGCCGAGCAGGGTGCCGACCATCCGCTGCACCTGCTGCTTGCCGGCCGCGCCGGAGCCGCAGACGGCCATCTTGATCGCCTGCGGCGTGTAGGTGAAGCAGCGCACGCCGTGCTGGGCGGCGGCAAGCATCGCCGCGCCGCTGGCGCGGCCGACCGCCATCGCCGAGTGCACGTTCTTGCCGAAGTAGAGATCCTCGAGCGCCATCGCCGCCGGCTGGTGCCAATCGATCAACTCGGCCAGGGAGCTGTGAATTCGCTCCAGGCGTCGCTCCATCGGCGTCTCGGGCGAGGTCTCGACCACGCCGCCATCGAGCGCCACCATGCGGCTGCCCTCGACTCTGACCACACCGAAGCCGAGGTTCGCCGCGCCGGGATCTATTCCCATCACGACTTGCATGGAAAGTGATTCTGGGTGGCCGGTCGGATGCCTTCCGCCGGACCGAGAGCGGCTACGCAGCCTGTGCAGCCAGTTTTTCGATGATCTCGGCCGGCACGTCGAAGTTGGCGTGAACCGAGTCGACGTCGTCGTGCTCCTCCAGCGCGTCGACGAGCTTGAGCAGCCACTCCGCCTCGCTGCCCTTGACCTCGACGGTGCTCTTGGGCTCCATGGTCAGGTCAGCGGACTGCACCTCCACCCCGGCCTCTTCGAGCGCTTTGCGCACCGCGCCCAGGTCGGCGGGCTCGCAGATCACCCGCAGCTGCTCGCCCTCGTCGAGGACGTCCTCGGCGCCGGCGTCGATCGCGACGATCAGGTCGTCCTCGCCGTAGCGAGAGGCGTCGACCGTGATCGCGCCACGTTTCTCGAAGATCCAGGCGACCGAGCCGGGCTCGCCGAGGTTGCCGTGGTGCTTGGTGAAGGCGTGGCGCACGTCGGCGCTGGTGCGGTTGCGGTTGTCGGTCAGCGCCTCGACCAGGATCGCGGCGCCCCCGGGGCCGTAGCCCTCGAAGGTGATCGACTCGATCGCAGCGGCATCGGTGCCGACACCGCTGCCGCGGTCGACGGCGCGCTGGATGTTGTCCTTCGGCATCGAGGCGTCGCGCGCCTTCTGGATTGCCGTGGCGAGGGGCGGATTGCCCTCCGGATCGGGCCCACCGTCGCGAGCCGCAACGGTGATCGCGCGGGCGAGCTTGGTGAAGAGCTTGCCGCGCTTGGCGTCGGCGGCGCCCTTCTTGTGCTTAATAGAAGACCACTTAGAGTGACCGGACATACCCTGGCATTCTATGAATGTGGAAATGGCCACCGACTCCCATAGGGCCGGAGCGGCCAGGGGACTGGCCGCGAGCTTCATATTCGTGCTGATGTTGCTGGCGGCGCTTTCGCTCTGGACCGCGATCCCGCTGGGCTGGATCTACATCGGCTCGAAGGTCTCCCACACCCAGTTCCCCAGCCAGGGCCCCTACTTCGTCGTCGCGGTCGGGATCATCGTCTCGGTCCTCCTGGTCGCCTGGCTGATCGGTCGCCTCAACCGCCTCTACGAACAGGTGACCGGCACCAACCGGCTCGCGCCGATGCGCCCGGCCTGGCTCAAGAGCCTGCGCGACACCGCGCCCCGCGCCGGCACCACGACCGTGGTCGAGGCGGTGCTGATGGGCTCGGTCCTGCTCGCCGCCCTTACCCTCACCTTCTGGTTCTTCCTCCTGGCGGGATCCCCGATCCCCAACCAGTAGCGCCGGGCTAGACGACGAACTTGCCGTCTTCCTGCATCACGACGCCGTCGACTTCGAGCTTGCCGCCGAGGCGGAGGTCGCAGACGAGGTCGGTGTGCACGGCCGAGTCGTTGACGCCGCCCGACTCGGGGTAGGACTTGCCGACCGCCATGTGGACGGTGCCGCCGATCTTCTCGTCGAGCAGGACCTCGAGCGTGCCGCGGTCGATCGCGTAGTTGGTGCCGATGCCTAGCTCGCCGAGGCGGCGGGCGCCCTCGTCGGTGTCGAGCATCTGGATCAGGAACTCCTCGCCGCGCTCGGCCGTGGCGTCGACCACCTTGCCCGCCTCGAAGCGCAGGCGCACGCCGGAGACCTCGCGGCCGCCGATCACGGCCGGCAGGTGGAAGGTCACCTCGCCCTCGACCGAGTCCTCGACCGGGCCGGTGAAGAACTCGCCGTCGGGCATGTTGTGGTCGCCGACGCAGGGGATAAAGGTGCGGCCGGCGATGCCGAGCTTGATGTCGGTGCCGGGAGCGGTGATGTGGACCTCCTCGTGGTCCTGGATCCAGTCGGCGAGACGTTCGCACTCGCTCGAGGCGCGCTTCCAGGCGGTGAGCGGGTCGGGATCGTCCGCGAGGCAGGCGCCGAAGTAGAAGTCCTCGTAGTCGGCGAGGCTCATCTCCGCCTCGGAGGCGTAGGCGTTGGTCGGGTAGAGCGTGTAGCACCAGCGGAAATCGCCGGCGGCGCTGCGCTCCATCATCTTGTTCAGCACCGGGCCGGTCGCGGTCTGGCGGCGCATCTGGCGCTCGGGCGGGATCGTCGAGAGCTCGCGGGTGTTGGCGCTGGCGCCGATGCCGATGCGCACATCAGCGTTCTCGACCGTCCACTGCATCAGCGGCGAGATCCACTCCAGCTGCTCATCGGTGGCGTGCTTGTAATAGGTCGCGGCGAGGCCGTCCAGACCGACGTTGAGGATCGGGTGGGCGCCCGCCTTCAGCACCTCCTCGTAGACCGCGCGCAGCAGCGGCTCGGCGCCGATCTCACCGTCGATCGAGACCACCTCCCCCGCCTTCACCTTGGTCGAGTAGCCGACCAGGATCTTCGCCAGGTTCTCTGCTCTGGGGTCCCTCACGTCTCCGCCTCCTCTCGCGCGCGATTCTCGCGCGCGCTCGTGGTCATCGCCATGAATAGCGCGTGCAGTCTCGGATCGTCTGTCAGCTCCGGATGAAAGGCGCAGGCGAGCACGCCGCCTTCGCGGATCGCCACCGGATGGTCTTCGTAGCTCGCCAGCACCTCGACGTCGGGACCGTGGCGGGCGACCTGGGGGGCGCGGATGAAGACCGCGCGCAGCGGCTCGTCGCCGATCCCCTCGATCGCGAGGTCGGCCTCGAAGCTCTGCAGCTGGCGACCGAAGGCGTTGCGCTCGGCCTCGGCGTCGATCAGGCCGAGATGGGTTTCGTCGCAGACGATCATCCCGGCGCAGGTGCCGAAGACGGTGCCGCCGCGCTCGCGCAGAGCGCGAATCGGCTCGGCCAATTGCGCCGACTCGATCCCCATCGAGATCGTCGTGCTCTCGCCGCCGGGGATGACCAGGCCGTCGAGCCCGTCGAGATCTGCCGGCACTCGGACTTCCCGGACCTCGGCGCCGAGCTCGCGCAGCACTTCGCAGTGCGCTTGAAACCCTCCCTGGATCGCGAGCACGCCGAGGCGCAGCTCAGGCTCCGCGGTCCTGCAGGAGAGCGTCGGCGGCGGCGAGATCCGCGATCTCGAGTCCCGGCATCGCCTCGCCGAGGCCGATCGAGGCGGCCGCCACCCGCTCGGGATCGTTGAAGTGAGTGGTCGCCTCGACGATCGCCTTGGCGCGGCGCTCGGGATCGGCGCTCTTGAAGATGCCGGAGCCGACGAAGTTGCCCTCGGCGCCGAGCTGCATCATCAGCGCCGCGTCGGCCGGGGTGGCGATGCCACCGGCGCAGAAGAGGGGAACCGGGAGGCGACCCTTGTCGGCCACCTCGTGGACGACTTCCAGTGGCGCCTGGTGCTCTTTGGCCGCAGCCGAGAGCTCCTCGGGGCCGAGCTGGGCCAAGCGCTTGATCCCGGAGGTGATTTCGCGCATGTGTCGGACCGCCTCGACCACGTTGCCGGTGCCCGCCTCGCCCTTGGAGCGGATCATCGCCGCGCCCTCGCCGATCCGCCGCAGCGCCTCGCCGAGGTTGGTGGCGCCGCAGACGAAGGGCACATCGAAAGCCAGCTTGTCGATGTGGTGGCGCTCGTCGGCCGGGGTCAGCACCTCGGACTCGTCGATGTAGTCGACTTCGAGCGACTGCAGGACCTGGGCCTCGGCGAAGTGGCCGATCCGCGCCTTGGCCATGACCGGGATCGTCACCGCCTCCTGGATGCCCTTGATCATCGCCGGGTCCGACATGCGGGCGACGCCGCCGTCCCTGCGGATGTCGGCGGGGACGCGCTCCAGCGCCATCACGGCGCAGGCACCGGCCGCCTCGGCGATCCGCGCCTGCTCGGGCGTGACCACGTCCATGATCACGCCGCCCTTGAGCATCTCGGCAAGGCCGGTCTTGACGCGGAAGGTCGCTCGCTCAGCCATCGCGGCGAATACTACGGGTCCCCTGCGCTCGGCTACTTCAGCTTGTAGGCGCGGATGCGGTCTTTGTGGCTGTCTTCGTCGCGGGCGTAGAGGCCGTGGGCCAGAGCCTGGACAAGCGCCATCAGAGCCGTGTTGGAGCGGGCGAAGGAAGGGCTGTTGGACGAGTAGTAGAGAGTCAGCTCGGCGTGCTCCCCCACCTCTGACATCGAGGCGTCGGAGACCGCGAGCGTGCGGGCGCCACGATGCAGCGCAAGCTTCATCGCCCGCAGCAAGAGCGGATGGGCGCGGCCGGAGGAGAGCACGATGACGAGCGTTTCCTCGTCGATCCGCCCCAGTCGCTGCAGCGACTCGCCACCGGTGCTGGCGACGATCTCGGCGCGGATGTCGAGCAGGCTCAGCGTGTGCCGCAGGTAACTGGCGAAGAAGGCCATCTGGTCGACGCCGACGATGACGACGCGCTGCGCTTCGGCCAGCGCCGCGACGGCACCGTCGACCTGCTCGCGGGTCAGCTTGCGGGCGGTTTCCTCGAGATTGGCGTAGTCGGCGCCGAGCGAACCCTCCAGCTCGGAATGGTCGAAGGAAAAGAGCGAGCCGGAGCTTGCCGCGCCGGCGGAGACGCCGACCGTGCGGTACTCCTCGATTGCCGCCTGCTGAAGCTCGGGATATCCCTCGAAGCCGAGGGCCTGGGAGAAGCGCACCACCGTCGATGACGAGGTGCTCGCTCTCCTGGCCAGCTCCTCGGCGGTGAGGAAGGCTGCCTCGTCGAGGTGATCGACGATGTAGCGGGCGACGTCTTTCTGCGAGCGGGAGAACTCGTCGAAGCGCTCCTGGATGTACTCGGAAAGACTCTTCAGCTGTTGGGGGGTCTTGGTTGCGGTCTTGCTCACGGCGGTCCATTTCGTCGGCCCTCTCACTTTCCCTTCCGCAATTTGGTTGGATTGACCCCGCGATGACCCTCGAGCAGGCGCTGCAAATCCAAAACCGCTTCATGATCGGCTTCGACCTCGCCCTCGGCGGCGGCGCCCTCTTTGCTCCGGCGGCGACGATGAAGGTGCTCGGTCATGAGCACCCTTCGCCCGACGCCGAACACCTCTTCCGCCGAGCCGCGCCGATCTGGCTCACCTTCGCCGCCGCCCACGCGATCGCCGCGCGCCGCGGCGAGCAGCGCGACTGGTGGGCGCTGGCCTGGCTGCGCGGCACTGAGATCGCCACCGATGCAATTTGGGCCGAGTCCCCTGCTGTCAGCCGCCCAGGCGCCAAGCTCGGTCTTCGCTTCGCCGGAGTCGCCAACGTGGCGATGGCGGCGGGGTTCGCCTGGCTCTCGAGGCGGTAGACCGTCTTGGCCGACTTTGCCGGCCTTCCGGACAAGCGCTGGAGCCTGCGCGGCATCACCGAAGAGGGCGACGAGGCATGGCTGATCCGCGGCATCTCCCGCAAGCTCTATCGCTGCCCGGCCTGTCACGGCGACATCGAGATCGGCTCAGAGCACGTCGTCGTCCAGTACGTCTTCCGCCTCGGCGGCACCGAACACCACCACTGGCATCGCGGCTGCGCCGAAGAACTGCTGGTCGGGGAGCTCGGCGACCTGCGCAAGGTCCCGACGTCGGAATCGGCGCAGTCGAAGCTGGAGCGGCGCGGGCGACATCCTTCCGGGCGACGGCGCCGGCGCTGAGATGACCCGGCGCGCCGAGCTCGCCTCGATCTACCTGCGAATTGGCCGCACCTACTGGCGCTGGGCGCCCTCGCTGTTGCTGCTCGCCGTCGTCGTCTTCGTGCCGCTCGGGCTGATCCACGCGCTGACGCTGGAAGCCGACATCGGCTCTTTCGACCTCGACAACGGGCTGAGGCTGTTCGCGATCGTCGGCGCGGTGCTGGCGCTGGCGGCCACCGGCCTGGTCGGCGAGGTGTTTTACACCGGCGCGGTCTCGCTCCTGCTCACCCACCCCCACGACGGAGAACCGCCGTCGATGCGCGAAACCGCCGGGATGATCAAGTACCGCCCGCTGATCGCGATCGACCTGCTCTACGGCTTCGCGGTCGCCGTCGGACTGATCTTCTTCTTCATCCCGGGCGTCCTCGTCTTCGTCTGGCTCGGCCTGACCGCCCCGGTGGTCGAGATCGAGCACCGGGGCATTCGCGCCGCCTTCCGGCGCAGCGTCGAGCTGGTCCGGCACAAATTTTGGATCGTCGCCCTGGTGCTGATCCCGATCGAGCTGATCGGCGACGCGATGACCAACCTCGCGACCGCGGCCACCCACGGCCTCTTCGGCAGCGAACTCATCTGCGAGTGGCTCGCCGACGTGCTGGCGAACATCGCCTTCACGCCGTTCTACGCCGTCGCCGCGGTACTGCTCACCGTCGACCTGATTCGCGAGAAGGGCGGCGGCGTCGAGCTGCACCCGGCCCCGGTGACCGGCGGGCGGGCTCCGGCGGCAGCTACTCCCCCATTGCCTTGATCACCAGGCGCTTCGGGCGACCGCCGTCGAACTCGCAGTAGAAGACCTGCTGCCAGGGACCGAGGTCGAGTCGACCGGCGGTGACGGGGACGATCGCCTGGTGGTGCATCAACAGGTTCTTCAGATGGGCGTCGCCGTTGTCCTCGCCACCGCGGTGGTGGCGGTAGTCCCCTTCGTCGGGCGACAGCTCGGCGGCGACCTCGTTGGCAGCCGGCTTCCAGCTCGGCGGCGCCACCTTGTCGAGCCATTCGAGCGCGTCCTCGTGCAGGCCGGGCTCGTCGTCGTTGACCCACACCCCGGCGGTGATGTGCATCGCCGAGACCAACACCATTCTTTCCTCGATGCCCGCCTCATCGACCGCCGCCTGCACCTCCTCGGTGATGCGGATCAGTTCGCGACGACGCTCGGTGTTGAAGGTCATGTAGGCGGTGTGAGATTTCACGCTGTCCCTGCTTCGGCGGCGATCTGCTGCCCTGGCCAAAACGGCCACTCCTCGAATTCGCAACAGCGGCCGTCCGGGTCGAAGCGAGCTATCCAGAGGTCACGGTATTCGAGGCGCTCCGGACCGCCGTATTGGACCTCGACCCGGACCACGGCCGTATCGCCCTCGAGCGCGACGATCTCATGCGTCATCTCGAACTCCTCCTCCGGGCCCTGGCGCTCGCGCTCCCAGAGTTCCGCGATCTGGCCCAGGCCGACCGCGGGCTGGGCGTAGGGCGACATCCCGTACGTCGCCCCCGGCGTGAACAGGCTCGCCAGCAGCTCGGTCCCCGCCGTACGCCAGGCCCGCTCGTAGCCGTCGATCCAGACCTCTACTCGAGAGCGATCGAGTGGGTGCATGCTTCAGCCCTTACTGGCGCTGCACTGTTCGAGACCGATTTCGCGAGCCAGGTCGTAGCGTTCCGGCGCCTCGGCATCGCGGCGTTCGCGGGCGGCGAGGTAAGCGGTCGCATCTTCGGCTTCCGCCGCTTCCAGCGCCTGGCGGTCGAAGCGCATCACCCGCTCCTGGGCTTGCACGTACTTGGCGAAGGCCGGTTCGACCGCGGGCGGCGCCTTGGTTTCAAGTTGGCGAAACCGTTCCACCCCACGCCGCGAGATTCCCGAGAGCGTCGTCGCATAGCCGACGTCGGGGACTTCTTCGAGTTCGGGTGAGCGCACGCTCGCGTATGTGCTCTGGCTCGTTTCACAGATTGCGTCGGCCTTGGCGATCAGCGCGGCCTTGCTCAGCGGCTTCGGTTTTGATTTCGCGGGTTCACTCTTCCCCTGCGAGCCGTCGGCGTTCCTCGAGACAGCGGCGGACCTGGAGTCGGTATTCCCCGTGGTGTTCGAATCGCTCCCCCCGTCGCCACCGACCAAGATGACGACGACGACCACCGCGGCGATCAGGGCAGCGGCGCCGGCGGCAATGGTCCAGCGTCGTGAGCCTGCCGATGGCCCTTCCCCGGATGGGGCAATGACGGTCTCGTCGGTCAAGCGACGGGTGGAGTCTGTTGGTGCATCGAGCTCGGTCGGGGTCGCGGATTCGCGCGTCGGCGCCGTGCGCGGCGCGATGGTCTCCGCCGTGCGAGTCGCGGCGGCGCCGGTGGCGACGGTGTGCTCGGGCACCGTGGTGTGCTCGCCGCGCTGGGCGGCCTGGGCGGCGCGGCCGAGGTCTCCGGCCGAGGGATAGCGGTCATCGGGCTGCTTTGACATCGCCCGGACGACGACGTCGTCGAGCGCCATCGAGACCGCGGGCACGTAGAGCGAGGGCACAGGTGGGGGGTCGTGAAGGTGGGCGTAGAGGCGCGCAGCCTCGCCCTCCTTGGGAAAGGGCACCTCACCGGTGAGCAGCTTGAAGAGCAGGCAGCCGAGCGCGTAGACGTCGACCCGGGCGTCGATCTCCCCGCCGGAGATCTGCTCGGGGGCGACGTAGTCGAGGGTGCCGACGAAGCGACCGGTCTGGGTCAGGCCCGACTCGGTGGCGACGTTGCGGGCGACGCCGAAATCGGTGATGTAGGCGTGCTCGGTCTCCGCCTCGCCCGCGAGCAGGACGTTGGCGGGCTTGACGTCGCGATGAATCAGGCCGGCGGCGTGGATCGCGTCGAGGCCGTTGCCGATCTGGGCGATCAGCTCGACCGCGGCGGCGGGCTCAAGCCGGCCGTCACGGGTCAGCCGCCGCGCCAGGTCGGCACCGGCGACGTAGCGCATCGCGATGAACGGCACGCCCGACTCTTCGCCGGCGGCGTAGATCGGCACCACGTTGGGATGCTCGATCGAGGCGGCGATCCTCGACTCCTCCGCGAAACGACGGGCGAAGACCTCGTCGGCGGCGGCCTCCGGCGCGATCAGCTTCAGCGCCACGCGGCGCTCGAGGCCGGGCTCGACCGCCAGGTAGAGCACCCCCATGCCGCCGCGGCCGAGACGGCGCTCTATGCGGTAGCCGGCGAACTCATCGCCCTCTGCGAGCTCGATCATCGGCCGGGACCATAGCTCCGGTTAACCCGGGCGCAACTTCGCTCGACCTAAACTTGAAGTCGACCATGCGTCGCCTAGCCATTGCTGCCGTTTTGCTTGTCTGCCTGCCGCTGGGAGTGGCCTCGGCGCGTCAGTTCGTACAGAAAGGCAACCTGAGAGTCGCTTTCGAAGCTCGCCTGCTGCCTCACGCCCTGCCACGCGAACGAGCGGCGCCGGTCAAAGTGCAGCTTTCCGGCGCGATTCGGACCACCGATGGCAGCACGCCCCCACCGCTGCGTGAAATCTCGATCGCGATGAACCGGGCCGGGATCGTCTCGGTCGCCGGGCTGCCCAGCTGCAGGCCCTCGGATCTTCAACAGACCAGCACCGAAGCCGCTCTCGCCCTCTGTCGCGCCGCGCTCGTCGGCCGTGGCTCCTTTGCCGCCAACGTCGACTTCCCCGGCACCCCGATCTTCCCCGCGCGCGGCAAGGTGCTCGTCTTCAACAGCAGCACCAAGAAGGGCCCGGGCCTCGTTCTGCACCTCTATGGCGCCAGCCCGGTCCGGGCCGCCTTCGTCCTCCCCTTCAAGATCACCCGAGAGCGGAGCGGCAGGTTCGGCACGGTCTTCTCGACCCACATTCCCGAACTCGCCTCTGACCGGGGTTACGTCACCGATATCGAACTGGAAATCGGTCGCCAGTACTCCTACCGAGGGGACAAACGCAGCTTCATCAGTGCCAGCTGCGCGGCCCCGGCAGGGTTCTCGGTGGCACCTTACGAACTTGCCAAGGCGACCTTCGCCTTCGCCGGCGGCCAACGCTTGGTCACCCGCCTGCCGAGTAACTGCAAGGTCCGCTAGTTCCCGACGCGATGCGTTCGGTCAGAGCCCGAGGCTGCTGACCCCGCCCTCGTCCCAGCCGAGGTGATGGGCGAGCTCATGGCGCAGGGTGCGCTCGACCTCCGCGGCGAGCAGGACCGGATCGTGCCCGAAGTCCCTTTCCAGGGTGTCCCGGTAGATCACGATCCGGTCCTCGAAGGCGTCGCGGGTCACGCCATCGCCGTAGTACTGCCCGTACGCGTGGGCCTCGGTGCCGAGGTCGGAGACGACGACCGCGACCCCTTCCAGGACGCGCTGGAATTCCTCGGGCAAGGCGTCGATCGCATCGGCGACCAACGTCTCGAAGCTGTCGTCCCGTTTACTTGCCGTCTTCCACCTGTTCCTTGGCTTCTTCGAGGGCGTCTTCGGCTTCCTTCTGGCCCTTTTCGACGCCTTCTTCGACTTCCTTCTGGGCTTTTTCGATCGTCTTGCTGGTCTGGCCCTTGCCGTTTTCGATGCCCTGCTTGGCGTCCTTCTTCGCTTCTTTAAGCCCCTTGCTCACTTCTTCTTTGGCCTTTTCGATGCCCTTCTTCGCTTCTTCGCTGCCTTTTTCGATCCGCTTTTCGGCTTCGGAGGAGATGCTGTCGGCCTTGTCGCTGTCTCCGCACCCGACTACAACGGCGGCGGCGATCCCGATCGCCAGCACCAAGGTCAACAGGCGCGCGACCCTCGCGGCCCTCCGGCTCAAGCTCTCTCCTGACACATCAGCTCCTCTCAGTCGCAGTTGAATGGGCGATCTTCGCACCGCGGGCGGCGCTCGGCTAGTGGGCGCGAACGAACGCGCGGATCTCACCCACCGCGGGAGAGCGGAAGGGGAAATAAAGGCTGGAGACGTGGCCGCGGTTGGGCACCACATACAGCCGCGAGCGCGGGAAGCGCCGGGTCACCTGGCGTGCCTCGGAAACGGAGGTGACGTCGTCCAGCTCCCCGGCCAATACCAGGGTGGGGAAAGTCGACGGCGCCCGCCATCCATTCGGAACCGGCGGCTCGAGGCCGCCCGCGGGAGGCGCCGGCCAGCTCAGGCAGTTCGTCAGGTGGGCGGCCGAGGAGAGCAGGTATTCGCTGTTGCTGAAGGGAGCGAAGTGCGTGGAGGGCAGAGCACGGGTCGCCCGGGTCAGCCGGCGAATCCGCTCGCCGGCAGGGGCGTCGGGGTCCCAAAGCAACGGATAGTCGTTGCACTCGACCGCGATCTCGAGGCCGTAGGAGAAGTCCCGCGGGTTGCCGTGGCCGAGCGGCCCCGGGGCCAGCAGGCGGTTGAGGCGCCGCGGATCGCCTCGCAGGTAGCGACGGTCGGCTTCGTCGAGGCTTAGGTAAGAGCGGGGCGCCAGGGTGCCGGCCCCCAGCAGGAAGCGCAGGAGCGGCTCGGTCGAGAGATCCTCCCCCTGCAGGCGCCTGACCACCCGACGAAACCTGGCCGAGGCGTCGCCGTGACAGGCAGGCGCGCGCCGGCAGGCGATGCCGAGCGCCCGGAGCCCAGCCGGATAGAGGGTGCGGTAGTAGGGATCGTCGGCCGGATAGGCGGAGTCGAGGATGAGACCACGCAGTCGCGGAGCGAACCGAACGGCGTAGGCCTGAGCGAGCAGGGTGCCGTAGGAATCGCCGTAGAGGACGATCTTGCCGAGGCCGAGCGCCTCGCGGACGGCATCCATGTCGCGGGCGGCTTCCGCGCTGGTGTAGGCGGCATAGTCGGGGCCGAGTTGATCGGCGCACTCCCCGATCGCGATGTATTCCTGACCTTCCTCACGCTGCAAGGGGCCACAGTCGATCGCGCCAGAGCTGCCGGTGCCGCGCTCGTCGAAGAAGACGAGGTCGCGGCGACGCAGCAACGGCGCCAGCGCCGCTGCCACCGAGCGCACATATTCGCTCGCGGTCGAGGCATAACCGGGGCCGCCGTCGACGGCGAAGATCGTCCCCAGCGAGGGACGACCGCGATCGCCGCGCGGGCGCAGGGCGAAGCCGACGGGGGTGTTGCCGAGGCTCGGGTCGGAGCGGCGCATGGGTACGACGACGTGGCCGCAGCGCAACGACCGAGCGGCGCCGAGGTCGCAGGTGCGGAGTCGAACCGCCCCGGCGGGCTCGGCAAGGACGAGTGCGCAACCCAGGAGGATTGTCGGGAGGGCCAGAAAGCGAGCCGGTCTCATGCGTCCCCGATATTGGCAATGGATACGGCCGGAGGCCGCCGGGGGCGTTGACTAGGGTGCCGCCGTGGCCCGGCGCTGGTTGCTTCCTCCTACGGCGAGGCGAAGGAGAAGAGTCGCGAGATGCGAGCGAAAGGCAAGCGCCGCTAGGCCTCGTTCGCCTGCCCGCCTTTCGTCTCGGGGAAGAGCTCTTCGACCGAAAGGTCGCCCAATCGCAGGCTCATCCTCCCCATTGAGTCTTCGCCGAGAGGTTCGAGCTGTTCCAGTGCAAGCAGGCCGATCCTGCGGGCGTCCTCGTCGTCGGAGTCTGAGCCGGCCGCAAAGGCCCTCAGCGTCAGCACGATGTTCGACCTGTACTTCGGAGTCCTCATCGCGATGATCGCCAGCCGGTGCACCGCGGCGACTCGCACGGCGGGAGTATTTCCGTTGAGCAACTCAAGCGCCTTTGCGACTTCCCCGTCTCGCAGGGTGCGAGCGGCGAAGTAAGAGCCCAGCAATACCACCACACCGCCCATCGCAGGCAGCATCTCGGTCAAGGAATAGTCGAAGGGCAAGGTCAGACAGGCTGCCACTACACCGGCAAACGCAACAGCCCAAAGTATGGCCGCGACAGTCGGATCAGCGGCACGGCGAAACCACTTGAACGCACGGATATTCCACGTAGGTCTCCATTGGTTCATCAGCGGTTGTGGTTCAACGGGCCGGTCTGTCCTCCTGCGTTCCTAAGCGACGAGCGGGAATCGGGCTTGCCGTCAAGCGCCGAGATCTGACCCCGGACCTGCCGCAACCTTTTGGCGATCGCTGGTTTCAGTAAGCCGATCGCTCTCACTGACCGCAGGGGTGTGGGAGCACGAACCTAAGGAGGCAGGTTGATTATGTGTCGACACGGACACACGGATGACGCACGCGCCCAACGGGGCAAGGTGCGGAAGATGTTGGGGCGACTTGGCTTCACAGCTGCGATCGCGGCGAGTGCGGCAGCACTGCTGGCGCCCGCCACGGGACAAGCATCGACGGTGACGGTGGGCAGCGTGCTGCCGCCAGGGTCCACTCCCACCGAATTCGGACAGGTAGAGACCTTCTTCAATACCGCACTGCCGGAGAAAGGGGCGAACCTGACCTCTCCGGTGGACGGTGCGGTTGTGCGCTGGCGCCTGCAGGACGCAAGCGGCGGACCGTTCTTCCTGCGTGTCCTCCGGCCCAACGGCTCAGGTGGATACATGGCCGCGGGCACGAGCAATCCAGTTACCCCTTCGGGCCCCGGACTGCAGACCTTCACCGCCAACCTGCCGATCAAGGCCGGTGACCTGATCGGGGTCGATCCCACCAACGCCACCGACAAAGTCGGAGTCGTCGAAGCGGCCGGGGCCGGCTACGGATTCATCTTCCCGCCACCCTTCGACGGTGCCACTGTGGCGCCCAGTGGATCCGTAAACGGCAAGGAGATCGAGCTCAGCGCCGAAGTCCAGCCGACTCCCACCGTTACTTCGATCGCTCCGGACTTCGGCCCGGTGGCCGGCGGCACGACCGTGACGATCACCGGCACCGACCTCGCCTCGGCCAGCGCCGTCAAGTTCGGCGATCTGCCGGCGGCCGGCTTCAAAGCCGAATCGGAAACCAAGATCACCGCTGTCGCTCCCGCCAGTGCCAAGGTCGGCCCGGTCGATGTGACAGTGACGACACTGGCCGGCACGAGTGCCATAGGCAAGGCGGACAGCTACTACTACGAAGGTTGTGTTGTCCCCAAGCTGAAGGGCAAGAACGTGCGCAACGCCAAGCGCGCCCTCGGTCGCGCCGGTTGCAAGCTCGGCAAAGTCAGCAAGCGCCGCGCCGCCAAAAAGAAGAAGGGCAAGGTCCTGACACAGAGCGCCAAGGCGAACAAGGTCCTGGCCCCCGGCACGAAAGTGAACGTCACGATCGGCAAGGTCTAGGTCCGTCGAAGCCGACCGTCCTGCCTGACGAGGGCGGTCGGCTTCGCTATGGGCACTCGCGGTCAGCCGCTATACGCAAGGTCACGTTCGCGATCGATCTCGAGCAGATAGGGCGCGACCAAGCCTTCGTAGGCAACCTTGCGCTCCGCAGGGAGATCCTTCCAGCCGGTTACCGAACCACGACAGATATCGGCTCCGCAAAGACAGCCTTCCGGGAAATGCTCGATGGAGTAGTTGCGCATCGCGTAGTCGAAGGTGATCTCCTCGCCATCGGCAATCGGCCTGCGGGCGACGAAGTCACAGGCACCCGTGGCGTTGAGTTCAACTCCACAGTTCGGGTTGCACGAATGGTTGACCTTGGGACCAAGACCACCATGACGGGCCCACTTGGTGCGACTCACCTGGGTCGCATGCGAATCGTTGAAGGCAACCTCACCCTCGAGCACTCCGACCATCACTGTCTCGCCGACCAGAAAGCCACGAGTAGCGCGAACACCACCGCCCTTGCCGCCCTCGGGATTGCACAGCTCATATCCGACAGGATCCAAGGTGCCGCCTCTCAAAATTGTTTGCGCGCAGCGAAAACTGCGCCCGACGACCCTAGCCCATCGGCCCACCAGGGCCCCCGACTCGGCCAACCGGCGGATGGGGCAGCCTGGACTCGAACCAGGGACCGACGGATTATGAGTCCGCTGCTCTAACCAACTGAGCTACTGCCCCGCAGGTGGACGAGGGTAGCGCTGTAGGGCAAGGCTAGGCGCTGAAGAGCTGCGCCAGGGAGCGGCCGACGTCGGGGGGCTCTTCCTCGCCGCGGGCGGCGGCTGCGGCGCCCTCGGCGATGGCCTTGGCAGCGTCGGCGACCTGGTGGGTGCGGCCGCCGCGGATCGAGCCGGTCTTCTTCGCTTCGGCGAGATCGGATTCCATCAGGCCGGCGAGCTCGGCGAGGCGGCGCAGGCCGACGACGCCGGCGGCGCCGCGCAGGGCATGGGCCTCCACGCGCAGGGTCTCGAAGTCTTCGGTCTCGGTTGCCAAGCCGGCGGTGATCACATCGCAGCGGCGTTTGGCCTCCTCGGCGAAGGAGGCAAGCAACTCGGCATCGGGGCTCGTCTTCTCGCTCATTCCTGGGTCAGTCCCTTCACCACGCGGGTCAGTTCTTCGACGCCAAAGGCGCCCTCGATCACGTTCTTGATCCTTCCATCTCGGCCGATCGCGAACAACCACGGCTCGGTCGGCAGGTGGAAAGCCGAGACTTGGGGCCGCACCGGGTTGCTCGGGTCGTTGTCCCGGTAGATCTCCATGTGGATGAAGGCGACTTCGTCACCGTAGAGCTGCTTGAGCTGCTCGGAGACATCGACGACCGGCCCACAGACCCGGCTCTGGCAGAACTGCGGCGTGGCGAAGAGCAGCACGATCGGTTCCTTGCCGATGACGTCGGCGTAGTCGACCTTGTTCTGCGTGTCGGGCGGGATCCGGGTGGTGATCTTCGAGAGGTCGCCACCCACGTCCGCGGGGGTCGGCGTGTGGATCAGAGGCGCTTTTTGACCGACCTGTGGGACCTTGGCGTAAGCGCCGACGATGGCGCTCGGCAGCAGGGTCGCGGTGGTTTCGTCGCCGTGCTTGACCAGGGCGGCGATCCGCCACTCACCGTCAGCCGGGAAGTCGACTTTGGTCGAGTAGACGACGGTGGCCGCGTTGGGATCGCTAGTCGTCGTCTGGGCGCGGAAGGCGGGCTCCGTTTCCATCGATTCGATCGAAGCCGGGAAGGGACCGACGGCGGGCTCGTCGAGCGCTCGTTTTTCGGCCTTTTTTGCCGCGTTTGAGCCGGCGGGAGCGTCTGGTTTGCTCGCGCCCTTGGGCTTCTGGCCGGGAACCCGGGCGAAATACAGCGCTACCTGAGCGTCGGACACCTGCGAGCGGTCGCGTTCGAAGACCCCGAACGGGTAGCGGTTCACGCCCTTGTAGAAGACCTGGGCAGCCGGCGAGACGACGAGTTCGGAGGGTCCGTCAGCGGCTTCGAGGACCTCCGCGAGGGTCTTGCCCTCGGCGCTGGGGAAGTCGCTCTTCGGCGGTGCCGGACGGCTTTCCGCTGAGCCGGAGGAAGAACCGGTGCCGTCATCCGAGCTACTGCCGCATCCGGACAGGGGGATGGCCGCCAGGACAAACAGGCAGGCGAGGACGGCGAGGACTCGGCGAGGGCGCATCGGCGGCATGTTATTCAGGCCGAAGCCGCGACCGTAGCGCCACCCCACCGCTCCCGCACGGGAGGTAGGGTCCGCTGAAATCGGGCGAAAGGAGAGGTCGTGGCGGAGCGTGCTGCACTGATTACGGGGGCGTCGAGCGGAATCGGGCTGGCGATCGCCCGTGTGCTCGGCGAAGAAGGCTACGCGCTGACCGTCTCGGCCCGGCGCCCGGACAAGCTCGAGAGCGCCGCCGAGGGCCTTCGTGCCGACGGCATCGAGGTGCAGAGCGTCGCCGCCAACATGACCGACGAGGAGGACGTGGTCAACGTCTTCAATGCACATCGCGACGCTCACGGCCGCCTCGACGTGCTGGTCAACAACGCCGGCGTCGGCATCGGCGCGCCGATGGAGGAAATCCAGACCAAGCATCTCGACATGCAGCTCGGCGTCAACTTGCGGGCGCTGATCATCGGCACCCGCGAGGGCCTGCCGATGCTGAAACAGGCGGGCGGCGAGCATGGCAAGGCACTGATCGTCAACACCGCCTCGATCGCCGGCAAGGGCGGTCAGGCCTGGCTCTCGATCTATGCCGCGACGAAGGCAGCGGTGATCAACTTCACCCAGTCGACCCACCGCGAGGTCGGCAACGCCGGCATCCAGTGCACGGCGCTGGCGCCCGGCTTCGTCGAGACCGCGATGACCGAGTTCGTCCAGGGGCAGATCCCGGGTGAGGAGATGATCCGCCCGGAGGATCTCGGCGAGGCGGTCCGCTTCTTGCTGCGCACCTCGCGTAACTGCCACATCCCGGAGATCGTCTTCACCCGGCCCGGCGAGGGGCTCGACACGCCTTGAGGTTCCTCGTCGCCGCCTTCGGCGACCCCGGCCACGTCTTTCCGGCGATCTCGCTGGGGCGGGCGCTGCGGGGACGCAGCCACGAGGTGACGATCGAGACCTGGGAGGAGCGACGCGGGGCCGTCGAGGGTGCCGGGCTCGGCTTTGCCGCGGCCGAGGAATACCGCATGTTCCCGCCGCCGGACCCCGACTCGGCCGACGGTTCCCACGCGGCGGAGGCGGCGCGGGCGCTGCTGCCGCTGCTCGAGAAGCTGCGGCCCGATGCCGTCGTCAGCGACATCCTCACCCTGGCTCCTTCGCTCGCTGCGGAGCGGGCCGGCGTCCCGCTGGCGACACTTATTCCCCACATCTATCCGGTGGTCGAGCCGGGCCTGCCCTTCTTCGCGGTCGGCCTGCAGCCCCCGCGCACCCCGGTCGGGCGGGCGGTCTGGCGGGCGGGACAGCGGGCGCTCGATATCGGCCTCGAGCACGGACGCCGCGACCTCAACACCCAGCGCGCCCGTCTCGACCTGCCGCCGATCGAACACTTCCACGGCGGGATCAGTCCAGACCTGGCCCTGGTCGGCACCTTTCCCCAGCTCGAGTACCCGCGGCAGTGGCCCGCGCACGTAGAGATCACCGGTCCGCTGGTCTTCGAGGCGCCGCACCCGGAGATCGAGCTGCCACCCGGCGAGGAGCCCCTGGTCCTCGTCGCCCCGAGCACCGCCCACGATTCGGACAACCACCTCGTCCGCACGGCGCTGGCGGCGCTCGCCCACGAGCCGGTACGCGTCGTCGCCACGACCAACCACGTCGTCCCCCAGAGCCCGATCGCGGTCCCGGCCAACGCCGTGCTCGTCGACTGGCTCAGCTACAGCCAGCTGATGCCCCAGGCGTCACTGGTCATCTCGCACGGCGGCCACGGCACCGTCGCCCGCGCCCTCTGCGCCGGCACCCCGGTCCTGATCAGCCCGATCATCGGCGACATGAGCGAGACCGCGATGCGCGTCGCCTGGGCCGGCTGCGGCCTCTCGCTGCCCTGGCGCCTCTGCAAGCCGGCGCCGCTGCGCTGGGCAGCGCGGCAGGTGCTGGCCGAACCGTCATTTGCCAGACGCGCCGAAGAGCTCGCGACCTGGGCCGCCGCCAACGACGGCGCCGAACGCGCCGCCAAGCTGGTCGAGGGGCTGGCACGCGACCGCGCGCCAGCCTGAAAGCTCCGGGGGTGGGACTCGAACCCACAACCTCTCGGTTAACAGCCGAGCGCTACTACCAAATTGAGCTACCCCGGACCGATTGAGCCACCTAGGAACCTGGCGACAGGACAACTCTAGCGTTCCCCGGCCGCTACTTCCTTGACCCCTGCCTCGACCAACGCGTGGCAGTTAGCGCACAGCAATACGCACTTCTGAGCCTCCTTGCGCATCTGTCCAATCCCCTGCGTTATGCCTTGGTGGGACAGATGAAAGCTCTTCTCCGAGGGATTTAGATGGTGGAATTGGAGCGCCGCTTGATGCTCGGCAAAGCCACACAACCGACAACGCCCACCGGCCTCGGCCACAAGGGTGCGCTTGACCTGCCGCCGCCGCTCCGACACCGCGGCGATGCTGCACCTGACACATCGAAAACCGCCGTCTGAACGCAGGAAGAAAGCGGTATGGCCATGGGTGGGGCAGCGCAAATATGCCTTCCGCAGGCCCGCCTTCCGCGCTGCTTCGCTTGCTTTTCGCCGCACGGAACACTCGGTCTCGAGTTCCAGTTGCTGCAGCCAGTGGCGAATTGTCGAGTAGCCGGCGCCCAGCTCTTGGGCGATCTCTCTAATTGACTTTCCCTCTGCAACAAGCGCTCGCACCCTGACTTGATCGACGCCACCTTTCGGCGCGTGCCGCCCCGCGCCACTCGCCTCTAGTCCGTGCTTCTTCAGCCAATAGCTGACTGTTGAGGGGTGCTTCCCAGCCAGATCGCCGATCGTCTCGAGCGAGAAACCCTGGGCCAAGCAATCTTCGAGGAAGCTCTTCTCCACACCTGGATCATCGCATCTCTTGCAGACAGAAAGTTTCGGTAGGTTCTCACCCGCTGACGCGCTCAGCGTGGGCGATGCGCTGGACCAGGGCGGCGCGTTCGCGGCTGAGGGCGGCGCGCTGCTCGTAGTCGCCGGCCTCGCCCGCGGCGGCGATCTCGGCCTCGATGCGGCGTTGGTCTAGCAGGAGGTAATTGAGCTCCATCGACTCGGGCGAGGCGGGCTCGTCGTGGGCGATGATCACCAGTTCGGCGATCAGGCCGGAGAGCTCGGCGTCCTCACGGGGCAGGTTCGAGGCGGGGTCCTGCGGATTCTCGCGGAGCCAGGCCGCGGCGCGAGAGCCCATCGGCGAGAGGTGCGCCTCGGTCAAGCGGGACAAGTACTCCTTGCCCTCGTCCGGAAGGCCGATGCACATCGCCAGCAGTGCCCGCTCGCGGCGCTCGCGCGAGGTCAGCTCGGCCGTGCGTCGCGGCGCGGCCGCCGGCGCGCGCTCGGAAGCTTCGATCCCCCCAGACGGACCCCCGCTGAGCGGTTGCGCCGCCACGACGCGACCCATCACCATCGCCGGCTCGAGGTCGAGCCGCTCGGCCACCCGGCGAACGAGGTCATCGCGGCTGGCGCTCTCCCCCAGCCCGGCCAGTACCGGCGCCACCTCGGCCAGCGCTCGGTCCCGCTCCACCGGCGAGGAGACGTCGGTGCGGCCAAGCACCAGGTCGACCTGGAAGGCGGTCAGCTCGACCGCGCCGTCGAGCAGGGCGCGGAAGCGCTCCGCCCCGCCCTCGGCGGCGAGCATCTCGGCCGGATCTTCACCCGCGGGCATCGCCGCCACCCGCAGCCGCATCTTGCGCCCGGCGGCGACGCGCTGGGCACGCAGCATCGCCTCCTGTCCCGCCGCGTCGGCGTCGAGCGCCAGCACGACCTCCTCGACCATGCCGGAGAGGGCCGCCACCTGATCGTCGGTGATCGCCGTGCCCATCACCCCCACCGCCTCCTCGATCCCCGCCTGGTGCAGGGCGAGCACGTCGGTGTAGCCCTCGACCACCACGGCTCGGCCCTGCTTGGCGATCGCGCCCTTGGCCAGGTCGACGCCGTAGAGCATCTTGCTCTTGTGGAAGAAGTCGGTCTCGGCGGTGTTGACGTACTTCGCCCCCTGGTCGGAACGCATCGCCCGACCGCCGAAACCGAGCGTGCGACCGCGACGGTCGCGGATCGGGAACATGATCCGTGAGCGGAAACGGTCGTACTCGCCCCCACCCCGCCCCCGCTGGACCAACCCGACCCCGCGCATCTCCTCGACCTTGAACCCGGCCCGCTGGCCGCGCAGCAGCACTTTGTCCCAGGCGCTCGGCGCGTAGCCGACGGCGAAGGCGCGCAGCACCTCCTCGCTCAGCCCCCGCTCGATGAGGTACCCGCGGGCTTTGGCGGCCTCGTCGGAGTCCCAGAGGTAGGCCGCGTAGAAGGACGCGGTGCGATCGAGCAGCTCGCCGAGGCGCCGTTTCTGTTGGCGCTTGGCCTCGGCGCGCGGGTCCTCGCGCTCGCGCTCCAGCTCGACCCCGTAGCGGTCGGCGAGCAGCTCGACCGCCTCGGCGAAGCCGAGTCCCTCCTTCTCCTCGATGAACTTGATCGTGTCGCCGCCGACCCCGCAGCCGAAGCAGTGGTAGAGCTTTTCCTGGGCGTCGACCGAGAACGAGGGCGTGCGCTCCTCGTGGAAGGGGCAGAGCCCGACCCAGCGCGCCCCCTGGCGGCGCAGGTCGGTGTGGGCCGAGATCACCTCGACGATGTCGACGGCCTGCTTGACCCGCTCCAGGCTCTCACCGGAGATCAGTGCCACGGCGCTTCCTCGGGGATCATCAGCTCGGTGTACTTGGCGATGCAGTAGCGGTCGGTCATCCCGGCCAGGTAGTCGGTCGCCCGCTGGCAGTCGTCGGCAACCGGGTCCAGCTCGGGCACCTCGTCCGGGTGCTCCAGATAGTGATCGAAGAGGGCGCTCATCGCGCGATGGACCCGCTCGTGCTCGCTGCGCGCCACCTCGCCCAGGTAGACCCGGTCGAACATGAACTTGCGCAGGCGCAGCATCGCGCCGCCGATCTCCTCGCTCTGGGCGATGTCGCCGGCCGCGCGGGAGCGCTCGACGATGTCGCGCACCAGCGTGTCGATCCGCGCCGAACCGGTCTCGCCGAGCAGCTCGATCTCCGCCGCCGGCAGGTCGTCGGGACGCAGCACCCCCGCCCGCAGCGCGTCGTCGATGTCGTGGTTGATGTAGGCGACGCGGTCGACCAGCTTGACGATCCGCCCCTCCAGCGTCGCCGGCTTGCGCGAGCCGGTGTGGTTGAGGATCCCGTCGCGCACCTGCTCGGTCAGGTTGAGCCCGCGGCCGTCGCGCTCCAGCACCTCGACCACACGCAGCGAGTGCTCGTTGTGCTTGAAGCCGCTGTCACAACGCGCGCGCAGGGCCGCGTCGAGCGCCTCCTCGCCGGCGTGCCCGAAGGGCGGGTGACCAAGATCGTGACCGAGCCCGATCGCCTCGGTCAGGTCCTCGTTGAGACCGAGCGCCCGGGCGACGGTGCGGGCGATCCCACAGGCCTCCAGCGTGTGGGTGAGGCGGGTCCGGTAGTGGTCGCCCTCAGGAGCGACGAAGACCTGCGTCTTGTGCTTGAGCCGGCGGAAGGCCTTGCTGTGGACGATCCGATCCCGGTCGCGCTGGAAGGGCGTGCGCAGCGGACTGTCCGGCTCCTCGACCCGTCGATGCGCAGGGTAGGAACGCGTCGCCTCGGTTACAAGAAACTCGGCCTCCCAGGCGGAGACGCGGTCCTGGAAGCTGGCAGTTGCGGGCACCTGTCGATCATAAGGAGACAGGGAGGGGCTCGGCGGAGCCTCCCCGCTGTTGCTCCGACGAGCCCCTCCCTGTCTCCTTCTAAGCGGCTGCGCGGAGCTGCACGTGTGCATGATGCTCCAGGGTCTCGCCCACGGCCCGCTCGACCTGGCGCAGGTCCCGCTCCTCGGCGGCGGGCGCCTCGGCGAGCGGGCTGCCGATCGCGCCGACCATGAAGCGGTGCGCCTCTTCGGTGAGGGGGAAGGCGCCGCCTTCGCAGCTGACGCAGACGACGCCCCCGGCGGCACCGGAGAAGCCGCTCAGATGCTCAGCCTCGCCGCAATGTGCGCAGGAGGACAACTCGGGCGCGAAGCCCGCCGCCAGCGCCAGCTTGAGGCGGAAGGAGAGCGCGGTCTCAAGGCTCGCCGCCTGCCCCGCGCCGGGCTCGTCGAGCATTGCCAGGTAGCGGCAGAGCAGGTTGTAGGCGGGCGGATTGGGCTCGGCCGAGTCGAGCAGGCGCAACACGGCGTCGCAGGCGCGGGCGGCGGCGTTGAGCGACGGTCCGGAGGAGCGTAGGCGCGGGTAGCCATCGAGGGTGGTGACGCCGGTCACCGTCAGCAGCTCGCCACGGCCTTCGTGCAAGATCAGGTCAAGGCGGAAGAAGGGCTCGAGGCGGCCACCGAAGCGCGACTTCGGTTTGCGCGCGCCCTTGGCGATCGCGCCGATCCGACCCCGCGTCTTCGAGTAAAGGTGGAGGATGCGGTCAGCCTCGCCATAGCGGATGCTGCGCAACACAACCGCCTCTGTCTTCAGCGTCCGTCCGGCCATAGCCGAGTAACGATGAACGACGGGTCGGACGTTTAAAGCCCGACGCGGTCGCACTTTTCATCACCGCGCGGGAAGAACTACGACCGCTTCACGCGCCGCCGCCGCGGCCGCTTGCGCAGGCGCACCTGGCAGCTCGGGCAATAGTAGGTCGAGCGGCCGGAGACGACGATGCGGACGATCGTGCCGTCGCCGCGCGGACAGGGCTCGCCCTCGCGGGTGTGGACGAGGAACTCGTCCTGCATCGTGCCCTTCTCACCACGACCGTCGCGGTAGTCGTCGATCGATGCTCCGCCTCCCGCGATCCCCGCTTCCAACGCGGCGACGACGGCGGCCCGCAGTGCCTTCAGATGCTCGGGCTTCATCGACCCGGCCGGTGAGAGCGGATGCAGGCGAGCGCGGAAGAGCGCCTCGTCGGCGTAGATATTGCCGACTCCCGCGACCCCGGACTGGTCGAGCAGGAAGGACTTCAGCGGCACGGTGCGGTCGGCCGCCATCGCACCCAGCGCCTCGGGGGTGAACTCGGCCGAGAACGGCTCGATGCCGAGCTTGACGAAGCGAGCATCGAGCTTGGCGTTCTCGATCAGGAAGGCCTCGCCGAAGCGACGCGGATCGGTGAACCAAAGCTCGCGTCCGTCGTCGAGCCTGAAGCGGGCGCGCAGGTGGCGCTCGGAGACCGAGCGCTCCGCCTCGTACAGCCGCCGCCCCTCGGAGGGGTCGAGCTTGTGCTCACCCTCGACCAGAACGAGGTTGCCGGTCATCCGCAGGTGCATGACCAGGGTGCGCTCCCCGTCGAGCGCCAGCAGCAGGTACTTGCCGCGACGTCCGAGGCCTTCGATCTCCGCGCCCTTGACCTTGCGCTCGAGCGTCTTCGGTGGCATCGGCCGGCACCAGCGCGCGTCGAGCACCTCCAACCGCTCGATCGTGCGACCCCGTATCTCTGGATCGAGCTGCCGGCAGACGGTCTCGACCTCCGGCAGCTCGGGCATGCCGCAGTTCTATACGACGCTGACTTCGTGCTTTCTCCTCACCAGCCGGGAGGAACCACGAAGTCAGGCGGAGGTGGCGCGGGGGTGGGCTTTGAAATAGGCCTCTTTGAGGTGCTCGCCGGAGAGGTGGGTGTACATCTGGGTGGTCGAGATGTCGGCGTGGCCGAGCATCTCCTGCACCGCCCGCAGGTCGCAGCCGCCCGCGAGCAGGTGGGTGGCGAAGCTGTGGCGCAACGTGTGCGGGCTGAGGCGGCCCGCCAGGCCGGCCTCGCGGGCGTTGCGCTGGACGATCTTGTATAGGCCCTGGCGGCTGAGCGGGCCACCGCGGAAGTTGACGAAGAGCCGCGCCTCGTGGCGCTCGCCGACCAGTTTCGGACGACCGCCGCGCATGTAGGAGGAGATCGCCGCGATCGCCTTGCGGCCGAGCGGCACCAGCCGTTCCTTGCTGCCCTTGCCGCGGGCGCGCAGGAAGCCCTCATGAATGTCGACGTCGCCGACATCGAGCCCGATCGTCTCCGAGGCACGCAGCCCGCAGGCGTACATCACCTCGAGCAGAGCGCGGTCGCGCAGCGCCGTCGGCTCGTCGCCCCGCGGCGCGGCCAGCAGCTTCTGCACCTCGGCGTAGTTGAGGACCTGCGGCAGCTTCTTCGCCCGCCGGGGCGCGTTCAGGGCGGCGGTCGGATCGTCGCCGATCAGCTCGTCGCGACGCAGCTGCTTGTAAAAGGAGCGCAGGCAGGCCGCCTTGCGGTGCACGGTCGCCGATGAGTAGGCGGGTCGCCCCTCTCCCGTCGCCAGCTCGGCGAGGAACTCGCTGATGTCGGCCGGCCCGGCGGCGAGCGCATCGAGCTCGTGGGCCGCCAGGTACTCGCCGTACTGGTGCAGGTCGGTGCGGTAGGCGTCGAGCGTGTTGCGCGAGAGACCGCGCTCCAGCTCGAGGTAGGAGAGGAAGTCGAGGACGAGCCCCTCGAAGCGCGACTCGGTGCGGGGCGGGGTTGCGGTGGCGACTGACATGGCGGCGTCTTTCTCGCCGCCGCCCCTCAACCCTTGCCGCGCAACGAGTCGCCCGCGGCCGATTCGCCGAGCGCCCGGCCGGATGCCAAGGCGGCGGCGAAGAAGAGTGGATCCTCGGCGATCGTGCGGCCCATCGTGCGGATGGGCAACCCGGCGGCTTCATAGCCGGCGATGTCGGCGGGGACCTCTCGGAGATGGTGGGCCGGGATCGCCCCCGCGCGGCCGCGACTCGCTACGGCTCGGGAGAGGATCTCGGCGGCAGCGGTATTGCCGGAGGGGAGTGGGATCTGAACGGGCGCCAGCAGCATCTCCAGCACGGTGAGGGTGTGATGGCTCACGGGCCTGTGGCGCTCGCGAGGATCGGCGGAGGAGAGGCGGGGCGAGAGCAGCGTCGGCAGTCCAAGCGCGAGGGCGGCATGGGCGTTGTCGAGCGCGGCGATGCCACCGTGGCCCAGGCGGGTCTCGGAGCCGATGATGCCGGGGCCGGGGCCGACGATCACGGCGTCCCAGCCAAGGCCGTTCACCGCGGCGTCGACCCCGCCGACGACCGAGATCGCCTCGTGCTCGCCACCGTAGGCCGGCCCGGCGGTGACGTGACCACAAAGCAGCCCCCGCTCGCGCAGCTCGGCGACGTCGCGACCGAGTGACCCCGGCAATGCCCCTCCCCCGGTCTGCACGTAGCCGACCCGCGACTCCGGCGCCACTTGGGCAGCGGCCCAAGCCGCCGACGCCAGGTGCCCGTGCAGTGGAATCACCAGCGCCGGAAGCCGGTGCAACGTTTTTCGGTCCTCGGGGAACTGAAAAACGTTGCACCTCTCGACGGGGTCGACCGCGTGCTGGAGCGAGGTGTAGTTGAGCTTCATCACGTGCTCGTCGCCGGGAGGGCCCCCGCCCTCCAGTCCGCGGGTCAGGTTGACGTGGACGACGTCGAAGCCTCCCGAGCCGAGCCCGAGGTCCTGCGCCTCGACGTTGACCACGACCTCGTCCCCCTCGCGCATCTCTCCCAGTAGCGCCTCGTCCGCCCAGGCGCGGCGCCGCTTCCCGTCAATCTCAACCGTCAGCGGGTCTGCGTCGACGACGAGGCCGCGGCGCAACTTCAGCCGACCACTCATCGACGCGACTGCCGTCCTGGCCTCACGGCCCGGCTGCGGCGGCCTCGGCGACGATGCCCTCGCAGACCGCGAGCATCGCGTCGAGGTTGCGCGCGCTGACCGACTCATCGGGCGTGTGGTTCGCGGTGGTGCCGTTGGCCAGCAGGACGCAATCGAAGCCGTCGAGGATCAGCGCGTTGGCGTCGCTGCCACCGCCGGTCGAGGTTCGCTCGGGCTCGAAGCCGGCCCGGCGCAGACCGGCCTCGGCCAGCGCCAGCGCCGGCGAAGAGGGCGGGATCCTGTAGCCGCGGAAGAGCTCTTCGATCCGCACGTCGGCATCGCAGCCGTGCTCGCTCGCCCCCCACGCACAGGCGTCGCTTAGCGCCCCGGCGACCTCTGCCGCCCTGCCGGCGTCGAGGCTGCGCGCCTCGGCGACGATCTCGCAGTGTCCGGGAACGACGTTGCCCGAGGTGCCGCCGCGGATCACGCCGACGTTTGCCGTCGTCTCCTCGTCGAGGCGGCCCAACTCCATGCGGGAGATCGCGGCTCCAGCCGCGGCGATCGCGCTGGCCCCGTCCTCAGGACGGATGCCGGCATGGGCCTCGACTCCGTGGAAGTCCGCCTTGACGCTCTGCTGTGTCGGCGAGGTGACGATCACCTCGCCGATCGTGCTGGCGTGGTCGAGCACGAAGCCGACCCTCGAGCGCAACACGCTCGCGTCGAAGACCTTGGCGCCGCGCAGTCCCTGCTCCTCTGCCACGGTCAGCAGCAGCTCGATCCCCACCGGCGGCGGCTCGGCCGCCTCGGCGTGGCGGGCGACCAGCTCCATGAAGACGGCCACCGCGGCCTTGTTGTCGGCGCCGAGGATCGTCTCTCCGGCGCTGCGAAAAACGCCATCGGATTCGATCACCTCGATCTGACCTTTGTGCGGGACCGTGTCGATATGGGCGCAGAACATCACCCACTCGTCGCTCGCCCCGGGCAGCCGCGCGAGCAGATTGCCCGCCCCGGCTTCCGCGGGCCCGGCGGCGTCGTCCTCGCTCACCTCGAGGCCGAGCGCTTTCAGTTCGGCGATGAGCGTGTCGGCGACCTCGCGCTCCTCCCCCGTCGGACTGCGAATCTCACAAAGCCGGACGAAGGTCTCCTGAAGCCTCTCCACGGGCGACAGGCTAACCGGGTGAAGCCGCGGGGCGCTAGTTGCGGACGCCGGCTTCGCTGTCTGCCGTCTCGGCTGCCGGCAGCTCGGCGCCGTCAGCGGGCTTCTCGCCCGCGGCGCGCGCCGCGGCGCCGACGAACTCGCGGAAGAGCGGCTCGGGGCGGTTGGGGCGCGAGTTGAACTCGGGGTGGAACTGAGAGGCAACGAAGAAGGGGTGATCGGGCAGCTCGACCATCTCGACCAGGCGCTCGTCGGGTGAGGTGCCGCCGCAGACCAGACCCTCGTCCTCGAGCCGGCGCCGCAGCTGGTTGTTGACCTCGTAACGGTGGCGGTGGCGCTTGTAGATGACCGCCTCGCCGAAGATCTCGCGCGCTCGCGTGCCCTCGTGCAGCTTCACCGGGTCGGCGCCGAGGCGCATAGTGCCGCCCATCTCGGAGACCTCCTTCTGCTCCGGCAGCAGATCGACCACGGGGAACGGCGTCTCGGGGTCGAACTCGGCCGAGTTGGCGCCCTCCATGCCGGCAACCGTGCGGGCGAACTCGACGACGGCGATCTGCATGCCGAGGCAGATGCCCAGGTAGGGGATCGAGCGCTCGCGGGCGATCCGCGCCGCCGCCACCTTGCCCTCGATGCCGCGCTCACCGAAGCCGCCCGGGATGAGGATGCCGTCGACGCCTTCAAGGCGGTCCGGATCGAAATTCTCGGAGTCGACCAGCTCGACCTCGACCTCGACGCCGTGGTGGATACCACCGTGCTCGAGCGCCTCGATCACCGACTTGTAGGCGTCGGCGAGCTGCACGTACTTGCCGACCAGGGCGATCTTCACCTTGCCCTCTGCCGCTTCGGCCCGTTTGACCATCGCCTCCCATTCGCCCAGCTCGGGCGAGGGAGCCTCCATGCCGAAGTGGTCGAGGACGAGATCGTCGACACCCTCGGCGCGGAAGACGAGCGGCACCTTGTAGATGTTGTCGACGTCGTTGGCGGAGATCACCGCGTCGACGGGGAGGCTGGCGAAGAGGGCGATCTTCTCGCGGATCTCGCGGTCGAGCCGCCCCTCGGAGCGGCAGACCAGGGCGTGGGGCTGGATGCCGATGCGACGCAGCTCGTTGACCGAGTGCTGGGTCGGCTTCGTCTTCAGCTCGCCGGCGTGGCCGACGTATGGGACCAGGGTCAGGTGCACGAACATCGCCCGTTTCGGGCCGAGGTCGGTGTAGAGCTGGCGGATCGACTCGAGGAAGGGCAGCGACTCGATGTCGCCGACGGTGCCGCCGATCTCGGTGATGACGAAATCGACCGCCGAGGACTCGGCGACGATCCGGATCCGGTTCTTGATCTCGTTGGTGATGTGCGGAATCACCTGCACCGTGGCGCCGAGGTAGTCGCCGCGGCGCTCGCGGTTGATCACGGAGTTGTAGACGGAGCCGGCGGTGACGTTGGAGGCGCGCGAGGTGTTCTCGTCGGTGAAGCGCTCGTAGTGACCGAGGTCGAGGTCGGTCTCGGCGCCGTCCTCGGTGACGAAGACCTCGCCGTGCTGGAACGGGCTCATCGTCCCGGGATCGACGTTGATGTAAGGGTCGAACTTCTGCAACTGCACCCGGTAGCCGCGGGAGCGGAGCAGGCGGCCGATCGAGGCCGCGGCGATCCCCTTGCCGAGAGCCGAGACCACGCCACCGGTGACGAAGATGAATCTTGTGTCGCCTTGGGAAGGTCTGCTCATGCTCTGCCGAGCGAGTCTAGCCAGCGCAGTGGCGGAACCGATTCGATCGTCGCCGAAATCGAACGCAACTCTCCGTAAATGGTCAATCCGAGGACGACGGCGAGGGCGATCAGGCGCGCGTCCTCACCCAAAGTCGTCAGCAACCAGACCCCGCCGACGGCGCCCAGCAGGTTGGAGCCGGTATCGCCGAGCATCGCCCGCTCGCGCAGAGTGAAGGCGGCGCCGACCAGGATCGGCCCGACGAAGATGCCGAGCAGCTCCAGCGGCGCGAAGGTCCAGGCGCCGATGCAAAGCCCGAGCCCGAGCAGGACGAGGCCCTTCTCCGCCCGACCCGGCCGCAGGTCGAGCAGGTTGAAGAGGTTGGTGGCGAGGATCAGCAGCACCACGTCGGCGATGTAGCGCCACGATTCGAGCCCACGGCCGGAGACGACATAGGCGGCAAGCGCCAGCGCCCCCAGCGCCTTCACCGCACCGGTCGAAAGGCTGCCTTCGCGCAGCGCCCGCGCGTGGCCGCGCCAGCCGCGCGGCGTCCCCGCCGCCTCTCCCTGTCCCAGCGAGTCATCGAGGAAGCCGAGGAAGGCGACGCCGATCAGGTAGGGCATCCACTGGCGCAGGCCCGGGCTGAGCAGGTCGAGGTCGGCGCGGTCGTTGAGGAAGGCAAGCGGCGCCAGCGCCACCAGCGCCGCCGTCGCCAGCACCGCTCCCAACGGAAAGGCGAGCCAGGCGCCGCGGTAGTTGCTGCGGACCAGACCGGCGTCGAGCAGTCCCCGCACGCCCGCCGGCACGACCAGCAGGGCGATCGCGACCGCGACCGGAAAGCCGATCCAGGTCACAGACTCAGCCCGACCCTGAGCCCGCGCCTGAGCCCGCAGCCGATCCGCCGGGCGGTGGCAGCAGGTCGGGCAAGAGGCGGTCGGCCGAGCCCTTGACGCCGAAGCTGCCCTCGGCGCCGAGCAGGGCGAAGACCGTCGCGACCTTGCCGGCGGTCGCCTCGACGTCGTCGACGCTGGCGAGGTCGTTGCCGGCGAAGAAGGAGACCGAGGACGGTTCCGCGGTCGTCGTCTCGACCCCGACCGTCGGCGTGCGCGTCCCGGTGATTCCGCTCATCAACGCCGTTTCCAGATTGGCCGCCTTGCTTCGCTGCACCGCGCCCATTTCTTCCGGCACCTGGCGCACGACGATGACCCCGTCGAGGCCGCCGAAATTGCCGCTGGCCCGGGAGAAGAGGTGACTGCGCACGCGTTCGAGCAGGGTGCCGCCGCGGACGAGCTGCCGCCCCGCGCCGGTGCCGAATTCGGTCAGGGTGTCTTCGTTCTCGCGGATGTCGGCGAAACGGGTTTTCGAGAGCTCGCCGGCGAGGGCGCTGAGGTCGACCGGCTCGCGCACGACGCCGATCCCGACCAGGCGCGCTCCGGTCGGCCCGAGCATTTCCTCGATCGCGTTGGTCGTTTCCCCCGGCAGGTCGCCGATCGCGACCACGCCGATCCGCCGCCCGGCCAGACGATCGCGCACCAGCGCCGGGTAGACCCGGTTGGCGAATTCATCGGAGTGGGCGAGTTTTCCGCTCAGTTCGTCGGCGTGCTCGCGCGCGTCCTGAAGGTTGCCGGTGAGGCTCTGCTCGAGGTTCTTGCGGGTACTGGTCAGCGCGTCGCCGCCGAACTCGGCGCCGATCAGGATGCCGATCGCGATCGCGAGGAAGACGGCGATCAGCGAGGTCGCGTGGTATCGGGCGCTGTAACCCATCCCGGCAGGCTATTGGGCGGCGGGTCTAGAGCCCAAGCCAGATCTTGATCTTCAACCAGACCAGCTCGACCAGGTCGCTGAGCGCCGGCGAGGTGATCACGACGATCGCCAGCAGGACCATGAAGGCGGCGAGGAAGAGCGCCATCGGGCCGAAGGGAGAGCTCGGGTTGTAGAGCCGGCTCACGCCCTTGGCGTCGACCAGCTTCTCGCCGATTCGCAGGCGGGTGAGGAAGGTCGAGGACATGCCGCCGCGCTTGCGGTCGAGGAACTCGATCAGGTTGAAGTGGGCACCGACGCTGACGATCAGCGCCGCCCCCTTCTCGTAGGCCATCAGCATCGCGACGTCCTCGCTGGTACCCGCGGCCGGCAGCAGGGTGTGGTCGAGGCCGAGGTCGAGCAGGCGCCGGCGACCGGGCGCCCGCCCGTCGGGATAGGCGTGGACGATCAGCTCGGCGCCGCAGCAGAGCGCCTCGTCACCGGCCGAGTCCATGTCGCCGACGATCAGATCGGGCTTCATGCCGGCCTCCAGCACGCCGTCGGCGCCACCGTCGACCGCGACCACGATCGGGCGGACGTCGCGGATGTAGGCGCGCAGGGCCTTGAGGTCGCGGCGGTGACGATCGCCGCGGACGACGATCAGCACGTGACGGTCGCGGAAGGAGACGCGGGTCGCCGGGAACTCGACGCTGCCGGTGAGCAGATCGCTCTCCTGCCGTACGTGGGCGACCGTGTTCTCGGCAAATTCGGCCAGCGCCTCGTCGACCCGCTCGAGTTGCTCCCCCAGCTGTCGCTCCAGCTCCTCGACCCCAAGGGCGCGACCGCGCAGCAACTCCCGGCCGCCACCGAGCACGGCGCCGCCCGCGAGGCTGACCAGATTGCCGTCGGCGAGCAGCTCGAAGGGGTCGGCGCCGTCGACGTCGATCAACCGCACGCCCGCTTGGGCAAGCAGCAGGGGACCGGAGTTGGGATAGCGCCCGGTGGACGAGGGCGAGGCGTTGATCACGGCGCTGACGCCGGTCGCGATCAGCTCCTCGGCGGCGATGCGGTCGATGTCGACGTGGTCGATGACGGCGATGTCGCCGGGTGCCAGCCGTTTGACCAGGTGCTTGGTGCGGCGACCGAGCCGGACTCGGCCTTCGATCGCCTCGACCGGCGAGTCCGCGTCACGGCGCGAGAGCAGAGCAGGAAAGCGACGGCGACTGGCGGTTGCCACCGGGTCAGGTTATCCGCCCGCACGGGCGGTTCCAAGCGGTTTTTCGGCCGCTAGGCCGCCGCGAGCAGCTCGCGTGCGTGGCGAGTCGCGGCCTCGTCGCTCTGCTCGCCACCGAGCATGCGGCGGATCTCCTCGACCACGCCGTCGTCCTCGAGCTTGCGCACACGGGCGCTGGCGCGCTCGCCGGAGACGTCCTTCTCGAGCGTGAAGTGGGTGCTCGCCAGCGAGGCGACCTGGGGCAAATGGGTGATGCAGAGGACCTGGCGCCCCTCGCCGAGGTCGCGCAGTCGCTCGCCCACTCTGCGCGCGGTCTTGCCGCCGACCCCGGCGTCGATCTCATCGAAAACCAGGGTTCCGCTGCCTCCGGCGGCGCCGAAGCCGCTCAGCGCCAGCATCACCCGCGAGAGCTCACCGCCAGAGGCGGCATCGCGCAGCGGCGCCGCCTCCAAACCCGGGTTGGGCGCGAGGCGCAGCTCGACCGTCTCGGCGCCGCCGGGGCCGAAGCCGTCCGGATGGGGCTCGAGCACCACCTCGAGCCGGGCGCCCTGCATCGCCAGTCCCTCCAACTCGGCCGCGACCTCTCGCTCCAGCGGCGGCGCCGCCTTGACGCGGGCCTTGCTGAGCTTGGCGGCGAGCGCGGCGCGGCGTTTGTCGGCCGCGGCCAGCGCGGCTTCCGCCTCCGCCCCCCGCTCTTCGGCGCTCTCCAGGCGGGCGATCTCGGCCCGGCAGCGCTCGGCGTGGGCGAGGACCGATTCGATGCTGCCGCCGTGCTTGCGCCGCAGCCGGTCAAGTGCGTCAAGGCGCTCCTCCACCGCAGCAAGTCGGCCGGGGTCCGCCGCCAAGCCTTCAAGATGGTCGCGCAGCCCACCCGCCACGTCGCTCAGCTCGATCGCCACGGCACTGAGTCGCTGCGAGAGCGCATCGAGCTCGGCGTCCACCCCGCTCACTCCCTGCAGCAACGCCTCGGCCTGGGCCAGGGCACCGGCTGCCCCTCCCCCATCCTCATCGGCGCCGAGCGCCGCGGCGTGCGCCCCGGCCGCCGCCTCGCGCAGACCCTCGGCGTGCCGCAATCGCTCGCGCTCCGCCCCCAGCTCATCTTCCTCGGCGGGATCGGGCGCCGCCGCCTCGATCTCGGAGAGCTCGTAGCGGTATAGATCGAGGTCGCGCTCGCGCGAGCCGTCGCGCTCACGCAGCTCCTCCAGCTCCGCCGCCAGCCGCAGGCATTCGCGGTGCGCCGCGCGGTAGTCCTCGCGCAGCTTCAGGTGGGCCGGGCCCGCAAAGCCGTCGAGGACGTCCATCTGCGCCGCCGCGATCGTCAGCTTGCGGTGCTCGTGTTGCCCGTAGAAGGCGAGCAGGCGCTCACCCAGCAGTTTCAGGTCACCGGCGGTGGCGGAGCGACCGGCGACGAAGGCACTGGTCCGCCCACTTGCCGAGACCCGCCGGCCCAGCACGACCTCCTCCGCCCCCTCCGGCAGCCGCGCGGCGATCTCGGCCATCTCCGGTGCGGCGAGCAGGTCCGCGGGCAGGTCGAAGACCCCCTCGACCCAGGCCTCCTCGGCCCCCGGCCGCACTATCTGCGAACGCGCTTTGCCGCCCATCAACAAGTCCAGGGAATGAGCCAACACGGTCTTGCCGGCGCCGGTCTCACCGGTGATCGCGTTCAGCCCCGCGCCGAGCCGCAACTCGGCTTTCTCGATCAGGAGCAGGTTCTCGATTCGCAGCTCACGCAGCACGGTTCCTGTGTACCACCCGGCGCGGCGGGTGGAGCCGCTACGCGGCGACCGGCTCGGCCGCGGGCTCCCCTTCGTCCCCCTCGGGGGGTCCCGCCTGCTGGACGAAATCCCTGGAACGGACGAGCACGAAGCCGAGCGCGGCGCCGACGAAGGAGAGCACGGCGGCGATCATGATGATCTCGTTGAAGGCGCCGACGAAGGCGACGTCGGAGGCGTGGATCACCTCCGGGCGGATCCGCGCGGGCGCCACCGCGCCGGCGGCGCGCGAACCGCCCGAGGCGATGATTTCGCCGAGCCCGTCGGGAGCGCGTGGCAACAGTTCGGAGACCTTGGAGTTGACGCTCGACTGGAAGACGGCCCCAAGTCCGGCGACGCCCGTTGCGATCCCGACCTGGCGGAAGGTGGTGTTGATGCCCGAGCCCATGCCGGACTTCTCGACCGGCACGACGGCGATCGCCGCCTGTCCGATCCCGGGGTTGGTGATGCCGATCCCGACGCCGGCGACGAGAAAACCGCCGAGCAGCGTCGTCCAACCGGAGTCGGGTGAGACGCCGTGCATCAGCAGGAGGCCGACCCCGACCGTGGCGAGGCCGACCCCGAGCAGGACCCGAATCGGGATTTTGTGCGAGAGCGTGCCGGAGATCGGCGCGACGATGAAGCCGAGGACGGTCAGCGGCAGGAAGCGCAGGCCCGCTTCCAGCGGCGAGAAGTCGAGCACCCCCTGCATGTAGATGGTCAGGTAGAGGAACATTGCGAACATCCCCGCCGAGAGGCCGAAGGCGACGGCGGAGACGCCGTTGAAGGCCGGCTTGCGGAAGAGCGAGAGGTCGAGCATCGGATATTTGCTGCGCAGCTCGATCGCGACGAAGGCGACGAGCAGCACCGCCGCCCCGATCAGGCAGGAGAGGATCAGGGTGCTGTCCCAGCCCTCGGGGTTGCCTCGGATCAGCCCGAAGATCAAGAGGAAGAGGGCGAGCGAGAAGGTGATCAGCCCCGGCACGTCGACCGGTTCGGGGTCCTTGGCGAAGACGTTGACGATCTGGCGCTCGGTCAGGACCATCGCCGTGATCCCGATCGGGACGTTGACGAAGAAGATCCACTCCCAGCCGAGGCTTTCGGTGATCACCCCGCCGACCAGCGGGCCGACCGCCACCGCCCCACCGACCACCGCGCCCCAGACGCCGAACGCGGTCGCCCGGTCTTTGCCGTGGAACTCCTGGCCGATCAGGGCCAGCGAGGTGGCGAACATTCCCGCCCCGCCGATCCCCTGTAGCCCGCGCGCCAGGTTGAGCAGCGTCGGATCGTCGGAGATGCCACAGAGGAACGAGGCGAAGGTGAAGATCCCGAAGCCGATCGTGAAGACCCGCCGCCTCCCCAGGCGGTCACCCAACGAGCCCGCCGTGAGCAGGAAGGCGGCCAGCATCAGCGAGTAGGCATCGACCACCCACTGCAGGCTGGAGAGGCTGGCGTGCAGTTCACGCTGGATGTCTGGCAGGGCGACGTTGACGACGGTGACGTCGAGCAACAGCATGAACGTCGCGATCGAGACGAGGAGAAGGGTCCACCACTTGCGCTCCATGCGTCGAAACCCTAGACAACCGCGACCGTCGGCTCAGCTAGACCGCGAGGTGCCCGAACTTCTCCCGAATGCGGTGGTAGAAGCTCGAGCCGGGCAGCTGGGCCAAGCGGCCGACCGCGTCGACGAAGCGGACGTCGAGCGCGGCGCCGGGGTCCAGGCCGGCGATCTGCGCCCCGTCGATCGCGACCTCCACCGGCTCGCGCCCGGTCGCATTGCCGACCGTGAGCACGTCACCCGGCGCGACGACCAGGGCCCGCGCCGTAAGCGAGTGCGGCGAGATGTAGCTGACGACGTATCCCTTCACGCCCCAGGCCAGGATCGGCCCTTGGTTGGCGAGGTTGTAGCCCGTCGACCCGGCCGGCGTGGCGGCGACGAGGCCGTCGCAGCGCACGTTGCCCACCTCCTCGCCGGCGATCCGGTAGGCCAGCTCGGCTACCCGGTCGCGCGGGCGGCGGCTGAAGCTGACGTCGTTGAAGGCAAAGTGCTCCTCGCCGTCGATCGCAACCGCCAGCGCCGGCAGGTCGATTGTCTCGGTCTCCCCGGCCAGGGCACGGCGAATCCCCTCGGCCGCCTCGTCGCGCTCCACCGCGGCGAGAAAGCCGACGGTGCCGAAGTTGACGCCGAACACGGGGACGCCGGTTCCGGCAAAGCGACGCAAGGCGTAGAGAATCGAGCCGTCGCCGCCGAGCACGAGGCAGAGATCGGGATCGTCGGGCAGCGAGCCGACGGGCTCGACGCCCTCCGCGGCGTGGTCGTGCTTCTCGATCTCATCGGCCGTGGCGACAAGTCGCCACCCCACCTCGCCCGCAACGCTCGTCGCCACCGCAACCGCTTCGGTCGCCGCCGGCGGGTGCGAGTGCGTGATCAGGGCAGCGGTCTTCATGCGTCCGGCTCCGCCGTCGCGATCGCCGCCTCCAGGTCTTCGATCCCCTCACCCGCGCCGGCACACCAGAGGAAGGTCTCGCGGTTGCCCTTGGGGCCGGGGAGGCCCGAGGAGGCGAAACCGCGAACGGACAGGCCGAGTCCCTCCGCCGCGTGCGCAACGGCGAGGATCGCCTCGCGACGGTCCGCGACGTCGCGCACGACGCCCTTGCCGACCCGCTCCCGACCGAGCTCGAACTGCGGCTTGACCATCGCCAGGATCTCTCCATCAGTGGCGATAGAGCGAACGACGGCGGGCAGCACCTTGGTCAGCGAGATGAAGGAGACGTCGATCGTCGCCAGGCTGGGCACGAAGGGAAGATCGGAGAGCTCGAGTGCGCGGGCATTGAGCCGCTCGATCACGCTCACCCGCGGGTCCTCGCGGAGACCCAGGTCCAGCTGGCCGTAGGCGACGTCTACCGCGGCGACGCGAGCGGCTCCCCGTTGCAAGAGGCAGTCCGTAAAGCCACCCGTCGAGGCGCCGACGTCAAGGCAGTCACGGCCGGCAACGTCGATCCCGAGCTCATTCAGCGCGTTCTCCAGCTTGATCCCGCCCCGGGAGACGTAGCGCGGGCCCTCGTCGACGATCAGCGCCGCTTCGGGCTCGACCAGCTGACTCGGTCGCAACGCGATCGGCCCGTCCCGGCCGACGCGCACCGCACCGGCCCTGACAGCGCCCGCCGCCGCCGTTCGCGAGGGAAACAGACCCCGCTCGGCCAGCACCGCGTCTATTCGCGCCTTCTTCATCGGCGCAACCGTAGCGCCGGTGCGCGGTCCCGGTGCTCGCTAGGTGCCGATACAGGTTTTTAACCAGCCTTAGGGCGATCTTGGGGAAGCTTTTGACCTCGCCTGATTTCATGCCTGAAGAGCGGGTAACCGACGATCTAGCGAAGGTGCTCGGCAGGCACGAGAAGTCTGTGATCGCACTCACACACTGATCGCACATACGTTCGTATGCTGTTCAAGGATTCAAAGAGGACGACCGATAAGGGGCAGATAGACAAGACTTTTTGGTTGGGTCCAGCGTCGCCCATATGGCTTCATTGCTTCCCACAATGTCAGCCCGCGACACATCAAAGGGCCCACCTACCTCCCACGGATCCACATATATAGAGATACATATCTCTCCTCCCTGTAGTAACCCCAGAATTCGCCTCCGCTCCCCGCGGGGGCGTTTTCTGTTGTGGGGCCTATCGAGGGAAGAATCAGGAAGGGCTGTACACCAGGCGGTGTCGGTCAGGTCAAGCCGATGATCTCGGGGGCGATTTCCTCGCCGGCCTCGAGCCAGCGTGGCTCCGCGTTCGCTTGAAAGAGCCGGCCGCGGGCGTCGCCGCGAATCACTCCGCAGCCATCCCGGACCTCGATCGCCGCCCCCTCCTCGATCGCGACGACCGGATTGCTCCGAATCAGCATGTACTCGCCGAGCCGGTCCTCGCGCGTCTCAGCAGTCGCCGCTTCCCTCGCCCCGGCTTGGTAGTGCACGTTGAGGTTGCACTCGACAAGACCGAGGCCGTCGAACTCCGTGAAGCCACCGACGTTCCAATCGTTGGTGGTCAGGATGTTGGGGCCGGTGACGTTGGTGCCCGCACTAGAGCCGATATACGGCATTCCGCCTGAGACCCTCTCGGCGATCGCCTCTCCCAGCCCCGAGGTCCTCAGACGACTCATCAGGGCATATGTATTCCCACCGCCGACGAGCACCGCCTCCACCGCTTCGAGATCCGTTCTCCAGTCTCCGCTCCAGTCGAGGTGTCGGATGGACGCAGCGACGTTCTCCTCCGTCAACCGATCCTGGACCAGGTCGAAGTAGGCGCCCTCGTCACCCAGACTCGCCGCCGACACGAATCCAATCGTGATTCGGGACGCCAAGAAATCGCGCATCAAGGTCGCCGCGTGGGCGAAGAGCGGGCGGCCGCTATTGCTGAGCAGGAGTAGCTTCAAAAGTCCCCGCAGGCATCGAGCGAATCATCGTATCCGCTCCCCCCGGCGGCTATGAGGACTTGGCGACGGGATTCGAGACGACCTGGACCCCCTGCCAAGGCAACATCCCGAATTGGAACTCCCAATGGCCGGGATTCTCCTCCTTGATCTCCGGGCCCTGGGGATGCAGAGGCCGAACCGTGAAAGCGAGGTTCTCGGGCCCGTCGATCTTTATCGAGATGCCATCCGCTGGAGTCGCGCAGGAGAGGACGTATAGGCCGGGAGCGCGAATCGCCCGCAGGAGCTTGTATCGGATGTCCACGTCACCCGATCGCGGAAGCTGGGCCTGCCTGGCGAAGAGGACTTCGCTCTCGCCGTCGAGCTCGAGAGACAACCCCGCGTGCATACAAGCGCCGCCGTCGATCAGAGATCGTCTCTGGTCCTGGTCGATGGAAAACCGATCCTTGCCGATATTGACCTCTGTGAAGCATGGGACCCCCTCCCCGGGCACTCGAATGTCCAGGTCAATCCCGTGTGACACCAGGTAACCGATCGAGTGATCGTTCAGGTTCTTGAGCCGGTAGCTCACGGTCGACTCCATCAGGTAGATGTTTTCGCCGCCCGGGGCACCTCGGACGCGGCTGTATAGCTGCTCGTGCTCGGCCACGTCGAGCACGGCGATATCCAGTTTCCAGTCACAACGCAGTACGTCACTGCGGAATGTGCTGTCGCGGATCTGATCGAAGATCGGTGGCGGAACAGTCTTCCGATAGACGGCCTCGAGAACATCCGTGGCAATTTCTTTCCTCAGCGTGAGCCCGGCGCGCCACTCGATGAACACGACAACGAACACCGAGACGAGCAGGCCGATCCCAAGATCACGGACCACGTCCAGAACGATCTCGTTCCCCCCGGCCTCCCTGATCAGCGCCGAAGCGATGACGAAACCCACACCCACGAACAGGGCACTGAGTAGATAGACCTGAAAAAGCGCGGCGAACAGCGCGCGGGCCGGCGACCTGCCTGGGCCTCCGGTCTCAGTAAGGTGCGACACCATTACACCGCACAAAATACTTCGACTGCATGCTGCGAGGCAAGATGGCATTCCGGAGGCCGTGACTGGAGCACCGGATTGACGCCATCCAGAGGGACACCGGCGTGGGGCGAGCACCGGCTCGTCGTCTTCGCGGGAGCAGGAATCTCGGCGGTGTCACCGAGCGATCTGCCCAGTTGGTGGCACTTCAACGAGGCCGTGCTCGACGGCGTTCGATCAATGGCGAGGAGCAGCTTCGAGCTTCCCGACGAGACGATCGCCGAGCTCGACCGGCTGACCATCGAAGACATCGGCGTCACCAGGTTCAGCGAGATCGTCAGCAGCTGCTTCGCAGGCTCGTCATGGTTCGATCTCCTCACTCACCTCGACGGTACGGTTCCCAGCCCCTGCCATGACGCACTGGCTCGCCTTGCCGAGAAGGGGCAGCTGGCGGCCGTGGTCACGACGAATTTCGACACCCTGATAGAGCGCGCGTTCTCAGACAGGGGAGTGCCACTGGACGTGTACGTGCCGTTCGAGGGAGCACCACCCGTCGCCGACTTGGACGATGCGAGCCCGTGCCGCCTCGTCAAGGTGCACGGATCGGTCACCGAGAACTCGTCGTTGATCGATCTCGCGAGACAGAAGGCGCGTGGACTACCGCCGCTTCTCCGCGCTTGGCTGTCTCGCGTCTTCGCCGAGCATCCGGTTCTGGTCGCCGGCTTCTCGGGCGCCGACCTCGACCTCGGCAAGGACTACTTCGGATTCGAGACTGCGCTTCCGCGCACCCCCTGGCTGCGCTGGGTCGCCCGACCCGGACGACCGCCACTGCAGGCAGCGGCGTCGGCCATTGCGATGGCCCCCCGCGGCTCGTTCATCGAGGCCGAGCTCCCGGATGCGCTCGAGACGGTGGGCATCGAGATTCCCCGGTCGCGACCGCCCGCAACCACAACCGCAGACGAGCCTCGGGAATGGGTCGAGGCGTGGTTGGCGGAGCCAGGTGCCTCCCCGGAGGCGTGCGCGGCGCTCTCCGCCCGCCTGCTCCGAATCGCGGAGCACTCCGACGCGGCGGCCTCGATTCGCGAATCGGTGCGTGCGGCGGCCGCGGAGAGGTCGGCGAACGGAGTCGGCTTTGTCGAGGCGCTTGCAGTCTCCCTTGCCCTTGCTCAGTTCGGCAGCGATCTCGTCGGCACCGATCCCGAGCAGGCGCTCGCAGACTTGCTCCAATCGAGGCGGATCGTCGACGCCCTGCTCACCGAAGAAGTACTGGAAGCGCTGAGCGAGCCATCGCGAATCGAGCAGGCCAACAACGCGGCCGGAGTCTTGTTCAACGTCGCACTCTCGTTTCTAGCGCTCTCCAAGCCGGAGGAGGCCGAACAGACCCTTGCCGCGGCTCGTCCCTTCGTTGAAGCAATCCCCCCTGCCGAAGCGACACCGCATAGCGCTCGTGCCTTCCACCTGGACGGCCTGATCCAGCGGCATCGAGATCACTACCGCGAGGCGCTCCTGAGCTGGCGCCAGGCAAGCGAGCTCGCCGAGTCGACGGGCCTCCTCGACGTCGCGTCGGGCTGCGCCGAGAATCGCTGGCGCACGCTCGCGTATATCGGCGAGGTCGACCTGGCGAGAATCTTTCTCGAGCAGGCAGAGCGGCTTCGAAGCCTGGTCCCGACCGCCCCCAACCCGGCCGAAGGCCTCGACCTGGACTGGGGCGAGACGGAGCGCCGCGGCGCCTTCCCGACACTGATCGATCGACTGGCGACGGAGGCGGGCCCGGGGCCGGGGAGGTTCGACGAAGTCCTCTACTCGGCCTGGATGGCAGCCGGCGGGGCTGAGGACCTTCGCCGGCAGCTTCGAGAAGCGCTGGCGGCGATCCCCCCATCCGATCTGGCGGCGATGGAGCCGCGGCAGCGCGCCCTGGCGGCGATCGCACGTCACGCCCTCGAGGGCGACGACGGCCTGCTCGAGCCAGCCCCCGCGGCGTTGAGCGAATGGTTTTGGGGGAACCTCGAGACTTCGCTCACGCGAACCCTGCCGGAGGCGAAGCTGGTCCTGCATCCCGAGCTTCGCGATGCGGTCACCGTCACCGCCCGGCTCTGGGCACAGGCCGGCATCGAGAGACAGCGAGACGAAAAGTGGGAGGAGGCCGAACGACAATTCCTGGTCGGCGGATGCGGCTTTGCCCTCGCGGACGAGCCGGACGAAGCGGTGCGAGCGTTGCTCTATGCCGTCGATGCGATGGCTCGGCAGGAGCGCCTCGGGGAGGCCGAGGCGATGCTCGGCTGGCTCGCCCTCGGGGGCGGTCCCAAAAACACGGCGGACGTCCTCTCCCGCAGGATCAAGCTACTGTCGTATCGAGTGGCGGCCGACGAACTGGATGCCGAGGAGGCGGTCGAGCTGGCCCGCCCCTGGCTGGCGCGCCTCGAGAGGCTCGCCGACGACGATCAGCTCGGCGCGGCGCTCGTTGCCCTCGGCTCCATCAGTCTCTTCGCGGACGACGAGCGAGAGGCGGCAAGGCTGTTCGAACGAGCGGAGACCCTCCTCTCGGACCCCGAGCACAGAAAGGTGGCCCGCAAGGGTCTCGAACAGGCGCTGCTTGACAAAAGCACGGGGCAGACGTGAGGCGCCGGTCAGGCTTGGTCGCCACGGGGATCGCGATGGTGCTTCTACTGCTCGCGATGTCGCCCGCCGAGAACCGGATGCAGGACAACGGCCCTGGGATGGTCCCCTTCGAGCTGAACGGCGGCCGACACCACGCGGACGAGATCCTCGCCGAATGGGGCGACGAAGGCCAAGATGCGGCGCGGGAACAGCTCTGGATCGACTTCGGGTTCATGGCCGCCTACGGGACCTTCCTCACTCTCGCCTTGGCGTCGGTACGCGACATGGCGCGGGGGCGCGACTGGGGCCGGCTCGCCGCGATCGGTGGGGTCGTCGCCTATTTCGGGGCGCTGGGGGCGGGCTTCGACGCGCTCGAGAACATCTGCTTGCTGTTGACGCTCGGGGGACATGGCTCGGCCTTCCCCTTGCTCGCGACGATCTTCGCCACCTGCAAGTTCACCCTCATCGTCATCGCGATCGCCTATCTGATCGCCGGGGTGTCGATGAGGGCCATCAGTCTGCTCCAGGCTGCCCGCGCGTAGTCGCCTCGGCGCACCGCGACTCGGCGCTCTTGGCACCGGCGCGGTTAGCAGTAGATCCACGACGCTCCCTACGTGCGGACCCACATACATAGAGATGCCTCTCCTCCCTCAAGTAACCCCAGAAGAGACTGGAGCAGGCTAACCGATTGAGCCTTTTGACGCAAGCCCCAATTTTTGGGGCGAATTCCTCATTCGGTGCGTGACGATCAGCTCAGCGCGGGAGCACCGGAGCGGAGCGCCGTGAGGACGCGCTCGGCGACCGCATCGCCGGTGAGGCCGACCTCCTCGTGCAGCAACGCCGGCTTGCCGTGGGTGACGTAGCGGTCCGGCAGGCCGACGCGGAGGACGCGCGCCCGCTCCTCGGCGCGCTCGGCGAAAGCGTCCTCGAGATGCTCGAGCACCGCGGAGCCGAAGCCGCCCGGCAGGACGTTCTCCTCGATCGTCACCACCAGGTCGTGGCCGAGCGCCAGCCGCTCCAGCAGCTCGCTGTCGAGCGGCTTGGCGAAGCGAGCGTCGGCGACGGTCGGAGTCAGGCCGTGCTCGGCGAGCACCTTGGCGGCATCGAGCGCGACCGCGGCCCCGTAGCCATAGCCGAGCAGCGCCACCCGCTCGCCATTGGCGAGCAGCTCGCCGCTGCCGATCGGGATCTCCTCCACCTCTGAGGGCAGCTCGACCCCCTCGGCCGCCCCGCGCGGATAGCGCAGCGCCGCCGGACCGTCGTGGGCGATCGCCGTGCGCAGCATCCGCACCAGCATCGCCTCGTCACGCGGCGCCATCAGCACCACGTTGGGGATCGGGCGGAAGTAGGAGACGTCAAAGGCCCCGTGATGTGTCGGACCGTCATCGCCGACCAGGCCGGCGCGGTCCATCGCGAAGGTCACGTCCAGCTCCTGCAGGCAGACGTCGTGGACGATCTGGTCGAAGGCACGCTGCAGGAAGGTCGAGTAGATCGCGCAGACCGGCTTCGCGCCCTGAATCGCCAGACCCGAGGCGAGCAGCACCGCGTTCTGCTCGGCGATGCCGACGTCGTAGTACTGCTCGGGCACCTCGTCGGCGAGCTTCTGCAGCCCGGTCCCCCCCGCCATCGCCGCGGTGATCCCGACCACGCGCTTGTCGCGCCGCGCCTCGGCGACCATCGCGTCGGCAAAGACCTGCGTGTACTGGGGTGGCGCACCCGCTGCCGGCGGCTTCTCCAGGCGCTCCGGGGCGATCGCCGCCGGCGCGTCGGACTCCTGCACCGCGACCGGCTTCTTCGCCGCCGGCTTGCCGTCGACGATCGAGTTGGGCTTGGCGGCGTGCCATTTCTCCATCCCCTCCAGGCCGCCCTCCTCGGCCGGCGAGAAGCCCTTGCCCTTGACCGTGTGGATGTGGACGACGACGGGACGGTCGGCGTCGAAGGCCTCGCGCAGCGCCTCGCGCAGGGCGCGCACGTCGTGGCCGTCGATCACGCCCATGTAGGCGAGGTCGAGCTCCTCGAAGAAGAGCCCCGGCGCCCAGTAGGCCTTGATCGCCGACTTGACCTCCGGCCCGAGCCGTTCGATCCGCTTGCCGAGCCCGAGCGGCAGCTTGGTCAGGCGGTCCTCGACCCCCTCGCGGGCGTGGAAGAGACGCGGGTTGAGCCGCACCCGGTTGAAGTAGCGCGAAAGCGCGCCGACGTTGGGTGAGATCGACATGCCGTTGTCGTTGAGCACGATCACCATCGGCGTCTGCAGGCCGCCGGCGGCGTGCAGTGCCTCGTAGGCGACGCCGCCGGTGAGGGCGCCGTCGCCGATCACGGCGGCGACCTTGCCGTCCTCGCCGATCCCGTGACGCATCGCCTCCTTCAACCCGACCGCGTAGCCGATCGAGGTCGAGGCGTGACCGGCCCCCATGATGTCGTGCTCGGACTCGAAGACGGAGCAGAACGGGGCGAGGCCGTCGTACTGGCGGATCGTCGGCAGCTCCTCGCGGCGGCCGGTGAGGATCTTGTGCGGGTAGGCCTGGTGGCCGACGTCCCAGAGCACCTTGTCGCGCGGTGAGTCGAGCAGACTGTGCAGCGCGACCGCCAGCTCGCAGGTGCCGAGGTTGGCGCCGAAGTGACCGCCGATCTCACCGATCGTGTCGATGATGTAGGTGCGCATCTCCTGCGCCACCTGCTGAAGCTGCGCGTCGTCGAGATCGTGCAGGTCGGCCGGCCCATCGATGCCGTCCAGCAGACGGCCCTCGCCCTGATCCGCCGCTTTGTGTCCGTTCTCGCTCATTCGTCTCTGGTGAAGATGTAGTCGGCCACTCGCATCAGGTCGCCGGTCTCGCCTTTCGCCTCAGCCAGCGCCGCGGTCGCCTTGGCGTGCGACTCGGCCGCGAGCCCGCGCGCCCGCTCCAGGCCGAAGAGGCTGACGTAAGTGAGTTTGCCAAGTCGCTCATCACTTCCATGGGGCTTGCCGAGCCGCTCGGAGCTCCCGGTCACGTCGAGAATGTCGTCGACGATCTGGAAGAGCACGCCAAGCTCGTCGGCAAATCGGCGAAAGGGCATTGTCTCAGGTTCGGGCAACCCTTCCAGGGTCAGCGCCACGCCGACGCTGGCGGCGATCAGACGGCCGGTCTTCAATGTGTGCAGCGAGCGCAGGCCCTCGGCGTCGCGCTCCTCCACCGCGACGTCCACGTACTGGCCGCCGACCATGCCGTCGACCCCCGTCGCGGCGCTGAGCTCGCGCAGCGCCGCCAGCACCCTGGCCGGCTCGCCGGGCTGCTCGCAGGCGAGGCGCATCGCCTCGGCGAAGAGGCCGTCGCCGGCGAGGATCGCGACGTCCTCGCCGTATTTGACGTGCGAGGTCGGTTGGCCGCGCCGCAGCTCGTCGTCATCCATCGCCGGCAGGTCGTCGTGGATCAACGAGTAGGTGTGGATCAGCTCGATCGCGCAGGCGATCGGCAGCAAGCCCCGCGGCTCGGCACCCAGCGCCCGCGCCGTGGCGAGGGTCAGGACCGGCCGCACGCGCTTGCCGCCGGCAAGCAGCGAGTAGCGCATCGCCTCGACCAGACCGGCGGTCGGGGCCGGGCCCGAGAAGGCGAGGTCCCCGAGCTCGGCGTCGACGAGCTCGCGCAACTCCTCCGGGTAGCTCAATCCTCCGACTCGCGCAGGCTGCGGTTGGTCTCCTCGACCGCCTCGGCGGAGAGCTCAGCCGCTTCCTGGGCCAGCTCGGCGGCGCGGGCGTCATTCGCGTCACCCTCCAGCTCACGGGCGATCGCGCCCAGCCGCTCGGCGATCTCACGCAGGCGGCTCACGTCGGCGTCCCCTCGCGCTCGCGGGCGATCGCGCCGAGCACGCCGTTGACGAAGCCGGGCGCGTCGGCGCCGCAGTACTCCTTGGCGATCTCGATCGCCTCGTCGATCGCGACCTCGGTCGGCACGTCCTCGGAGTGCTCGATCTCATACAGCGCCACCCGCATCACGTTGCGCTCCAGCGGCGCGATCCGCTCCAGCTCCCAGCCCTTGGAATGAGCGGCGATCGCCGCGTCGAGCTCGGCGCGATGGGCCTCGACGCCGGCGGCCAGCTCACGCGTGAACGGCCGCGACTCGGCGACCAGCTCCTCCAGGGGCCGGCCGGTGACGTCGCGCTGATAGCAGGCAAACACCGCGTCGCGGCGCTGGTCGGAACGGCGCATGGTTGCCATTCTGCCGTTTCGGGCGGTCGGGGGGCCGCAGGCACCGCCAGGGCGGGACGCGAACCCCGTGGCCTCAGCCGCGCGTGTAGCCGACGGCGAGGAGCCCGACGTCACCTGAGGTGTCGGTTACTTCCTTGCGCAGGACAAGCGGGTCGAAGCCACGACCCGGCGAGAGCTTCTTCGGCACGGCGAAGAGGGCGAATATGTACGTTTCGCTGCTGCCTTCGGGGCAGAGTTCGTAGCCGACTTTGCCGAAGCTGTTGCGACCGGCGACGGCGCCCTTCGGCAGCTGCCCGGCTTTGATTTCTTCCAGCATCGGACTGATCCCGCCCACCGCCCAGTCGAAGAAGAGCTTTCCCTGCGCCGGGTGCAGGTTCATCGCGAAGAGGACCAGTTCGGCGGTCCCCTCCGGCACTCCCTGCCAGTGCAGGGCCGGCGAGGTGCCCTTCCCGTCGCAGGTGTACTGCGCGGGCAGCGGCCCGGGACCGCCGCTGGACGGCGGCACCGATGGGCTGTCCAGGCGCATGCTGGCCACCGTGGCTTCGCGCCGCTGCTGCGGGGTGATTCCCGGCTCGGGTTCCCCCTTGGGCATCGGCACGGATGGGCCGTGCCTGCCGGAAGGGGACGATTGATCGGACGAGGACTGCCCAGTGGAGCCAGCGGAGCCCGCTCCGCCGGCGGCCCCTGCCTCGGCGGCATCGCCACCTTGTTCAGACCCGTCGCCATCAGCCCCGGCACGGCTGGAACCACCCGCACCGGACGAACCCGATTCGACGGTGGTGCTCGCGGTGGCTGCCGTCGAGCCCGAGCCGTCGGAGGAGCTCCCACAACCCGCGAGCAAGACCGCGACGACGGCGAGCGCCGGGATGGCCCCGACGCTCACCGTCTTCACGAACGTCCTCACGAAACGCTTAGCGACTGTCCTCTGTGCCACTGGAATGATTCGGCCGGGAAGAAGCCGTTCCATTCGACCGAGGAACCGAGCGCGTTGAGTTCAGAGCCGGTGGCTTTGAAGCTCGACGGGCCGAACGTGGCGCTTTCGGTCGCATTGCTGATCAGGCCGCCGGCCGAGCCGGTGACATGGGCCCAGACGCCCCAAAGCGGGCAGAACCAGCCGCCGTAGAGGATCCAGACGTCCACTTCTTTGACCTTCATGTAGTTGCTGCCGCTGACCGTCATCAGTTCGGCAGGCCAGGGAAACGATTCAGCTTCGATCGCTTCCACCGTGCAGGTCGAGTTCGTGTAGCAGTTGAACAAGGGCAGTTCGGTGACGTTCCCTTTGCCCGTCCCGCCGCTGTTCCAGATTTCGAATTTGTAGAGGAAGTTGTCGCAGGTGGTGGTCATTCCCCACGCGGTGAGGCCGCTTTTTTCGGCCCCTCCGAGCATCGTCTCCGTACCTTTGAGTTCTTCCCCGTTGAACTTCCAGACGGGGGCGGCCGCCGCCGAACCGGCAAAGACGGCGCTCAACATCAACGCCGCAAGCAGGCCCCCCATGAAAACGCGCATCGACTTGCGATTCATCGCCTCACCCTCTCCTTTGAGAGCGCGGCGACGAGGAGTGGCGTGCACACCACTCTCCTGCAGTGCTCTTGCATGACTGGATCTCCTGTCTTTTGCTCGATGGACGAGAGAACGACTGCCGCAAGCGGTTGCTCACCCCGCCCCCGACAAGTTTTCCTCCCGCAAGCCTTCAGAAGTTTCCTGAAGACCCCCAACAAGTACCACAGTTGGGCGCGGCGCACCACCTCTGGTGGCGATTTACTCCATCCGAGGCACTGGATGGATTGGCGAAATCGGCGTGTCTAGGCGCGGGAGACGTACTCGCCGCTGCGGGTGTCGACGCGGATCGTCTCGCCCTCCTCGATGAAGAGCGGCACCTGCACGACCACCCCCGACTCGAGCGTGGCCGGCTTGCTACCGCCACCGGAGGCGGTGTCGCCCTTGACGCCGGGCTCGGTCTGCGTCACCTGCATGTCGATCGCGCCGGCAACCTGCACGTCACTGGGCCGCTCGTCGACGAAGAGGACGTCGACCTCGGCATTGGGCAGCACCCACCGCATCGCCTCACCGGCGATCTCGCGCGAGATCTCGATCTGCTCGTAGTCGCGGGTATCCATGAAGACCGCCGCGTCGCCGGAGTCGTAGAGGTACTGCATCTTGCGCGACTCGGTGCGCACGGGCCGGAACTTCTCCCCCGCCCGGAACGTCTTGTCCTGCACCGAGCCATCGTCGATCCGGCGCAGCTTGGTGCGCACGAACGCCCCGCCCTTGCCCGGCTTGACGTGCTGGAACTCGAC